>ENA-OBIT01000593-OBIT01000593.1-metagenomes-genome-assembly--contig:-NODE-593-length-15580-cov-11.797_pt1 | contig 15580 bp, 15 predicted proteins | sample MGYA00153386_OBIT01 | MGnify analysis MGYA00153386
AAAAAAGTCTCTTATGTTCTTTTACCACATAATGTTACTATTTTGGAGATGTCTATTGGGGAATTTAATGCAAATATCAGGTTAATGTGAATTCTTCGCGGTGTGGGGGCGGGTTTATCTAAATTGTTGGTAATCCTTAGATATTTTTGGTGAGGGGAGCCCCTACAAAATATGGTTTCGTAGGGGCTCCCCTCACCAACCATAATCGCCCCAAAAAAACAATCTCAAAAACCCGCCCCCACCCAACAAACAATCATCAGGAATTGACCGGAGATGATATCAGCGACATCCCAAAGAATCGCGAGTAGAAACCCCAGTTTGAGAATTAATTCCGCTTGCTTTTGTGCATAATTCTTTAACTTGTGCACCGTCCATGATTGCATCGGTAAAATCAGCGCCGGTAATATTAACTCCGTCAAAAGTAGAACGCAGCAAAATTGTTTCCGCTAAAATTGCATCGCTTAAATCCGCTTTAGTAAATTTAACTTGATCAATCATGGCATTAGTTAAATTTGCTCCGTGCAAATTCGCCTGAGTCATCACCGAAGCGCTCATAATTGCTCCCCGCAAATCGGCATTAGAAAAATTAGTTAAGTCCATATTAGCGTTAGAAAACTCAGCCGCCCGCAGCATTTGACCGGAAAAATCGCGTCTTGTCAGTTCGGCGTTGCTAAAGGACAGCGGGGGAGCGTAATATTTAGATTGAGCCTGCGCTGGCTGCGGGAGGATGAAGATAGTTAGGGCCAGTAGGAATGCAGCTAGTTGCCGGAGTTTCATAAATCTGATGTCCTCGCAAGGTGGGTTTTTGGTAGTGTATCCCGAACTTTGGTCGATCGACTAAACAGCTACAATCTTAATTAATAGTGATGGAGATGAAAAAAAATATGCTAAATTTTTTCTTAACTTGGATAGTAGCAGCGGTTTCGCTAGTGATTACAGCTAACATTGTACCAGGTATTCTGGTGGTTAACTTTCCGGCGGCGATGCTGGCGGCGGTGGTTATCGGATTGGTAAATGCGGTTGTCAGACCAATTATTACATTGCTGACGCTGCCTTTGAGTATTATTACTTTAGGTTTGTTTTTATTCGTTGTGAATGCAGTTTCGCTTTCCTTGGCTTCGTGGTTAGCGGGTGTGTTCAGTATCGGCTTTGCGGTTAACGGTTTTTGGCCTGCTTTGTTCGGTGCAATTGTGTTGTCGTTTGTTTCTGGGTTGATTGGTCGATTTGTGAATGCCGATACTTTGGCTAACTAAGATATTATCCCAGATAGTCGATCGCACAAACCGCAACGGCTACAGTTACCGCAGAACCGACTTTAACCCCTCCTTGTAAAAGGGGGGGATTTTTAGTACGAATTATTTGTTTGGGGACTAAGAGAGAATTTTTGATTAAACTTTCACCGCTAGCTGCACAAAGCGCTGCGGCTTCTGCTACACTTGGCGTCCCCACTTCTGTTGCGACAATATTTGAAGGATTTGGGACTTTTACAGAACTTAGAACCTCAGCCGAAAAAGTTTTTAACGGCCAATTCCGGCCTTGACAAAGCTCGACAATTCCGGTTTCATTAGATTTAGTGTCTATTGTCGCAATTCCGGCGATCGCACTTTCGGCTAAATGATAACTGCGACAGACATTTTGAATCGCAGTTTCGATTAATTCCCGCGATGTTCCACGTTCGCAACCTATTCCTATCCACAACACTCTCGGATGCCACTGAACCTTGGGAATTGAAGATGTTGGTGAGAATCTTCTTTGCGTGAAACTAATCCAAATTCTCGCTTTGATAGTTGAGAGATTTTCACCTCCCCAATACAATGAATGTTTTTCTGGCAGACTTTCTTGCCACAAAGTAGAACTAACTTCTTGAATTACTTCTACAGTTTCCCCTCTCTTCATCGCAGCCGCCACTCCTGCCCAGTCACCTTCGCCGCGCTGCCAACCGCAGGGGATTTCTAGCATATCTAAAGTAAATTCATCGCTCATGATTCAGTCATCTATTCTCTAGTTTCACTGATGCCGCAATCTTTAAAAAAATTAACACTCTGTTTCTTGAAAACTTTGGTATAATTATAGCACAAACTGCAAACAATCAAACATTTAAAATGGTAGAACTAAATCAGTTACTGTTAGAGCTTGAAAGAAACCTCAAATCGGAAAAACTGACCAAAAAATGGCAAGAGCGCCGGGAAAGTTGGGTTAGCGATGTGGCAGCATCAGTTAACCTGACATATCTAGCAGAATTGCTAGTTGAATTGGAATCTAACTTGCAGGGTGAATCGGTGGATATTCAGTGGAAAGGGCGCCGGGGAAGTTGGATAAAAGAATGTCTGGGAGCATCGATTGTTCAAGAACTATCAAGTTTATTGCTGGAACTAGAAACAAATACAAATTCGGAAGCTATGGCCGATGAATGGCAGCAAAATCGCGACAATTGGGTAAAGCAAATGCACGAGTACAAAGAGTAATAATTCCCTCAATCAAAATCAATTTTCATGGTGAATGATGTCCCTCCAGTGCGGTTGATTGTCTCGCTTCCCTCAATTACTTTAAAGCCCGATCGCTCGTACAAATTCAGGGCCCGATTGGAGCTTCTGACACTCAGGGATAGCGATCGGTAAGATGCTTTCGCTTCGGACAACAAACGAGCCAGCAACTGCGTCCCTACACCCTGATTTGTATATTCTGGAAGAACCGCGATCGCCAATTCTGGGATAGTACCGTCAATCCAGCCAAACCCCCTGTCATCCCCTGGAAACAAACGCAGCCATGCCGCTCCTACAGGCTGACTGCCGTTCAATTCCGCGACAAAACCCCGATCGTTTGCACGTCCCCAATTCTTGACATATTTCGCAATTAGAGGATGATTCACAACAGCTTGCACCGTTGATTCGCCTTCTTCTACGATGTGCGCTGCTTCATAGAGCATTTGCCACAAAAAAGGCTCGTCTTCCGGCGTTAGCGGCCGAATAGAATAGTCTAAAACTTTGCCCATAAAAACTTGTGCCTGTTTGCCTAATTATTCATCTTTAACTAAAACCCCATTCAGAAAAATATCGGCTAATCCTTCGGCCATTTCCTGCATTTGTTGTGGAGAAGCATTCGGCTCCATAATCGTATTTTGACTGAAACCAGCGACGGCAAACATTCCCAAAAATACCTGAGCGACAATCTTCGGATTCATCTTCCGATAAACTCCTTTTTCCATCGCCGTTTCAAAAAAAGCCTCCGCCACATCACTCATTTTTCCGATGACTTCCAACTGAATTCGATCGCGCAAATCAGGGTGGAATTGGGCCTCCAAAAAACACACCCGCATCATATCGCTATTCTCCCGGATATTCAGCATCCGTCGCCGCATCACCTGAGCCACTGCTTTGTAACTGCCCATTTCGCTCAATTCTGTCAGCAAATCTGTCAGTATTTCCACCCATCCTTCCGTCGCCACCTCAACCAAAATCGCTTTTTTATTATCAAAATGCCGAAATAACGTACCCTCCGCCACCCCTGCGGCTGCTGCTAAATCACGAGTTGTGGTGGCATCATATCCGCTGCGGGCAAACAACCGCTGAGCAGCTTGCAAAATCCGCTTCTTAGTGTTTGTTTCAGAAGGAGGAGACTGATTAAAAATTCGCATGGCTTTGCAATCGGTAATTGGCGACTTGGAACTGTGGATTCGGGACGGGCGGGCTAAATAATGTTAAGTTTTAAGTTGTGCGTGGCTTTAATCCCAAACTTAAAACTTCTCGCCGGGCTCCAGACCCTTTTTGAGATTGGCTGTATTAGCCTAACATCTGCGGCGCAACAGATCGCTTATGCCTCGAAAAATCTTTATCCTTAGAAAAGAATCCTTGGCATTCAGCAGAAACATTTTTTTTGTTTGACAATCCAAAATCCAAAATCTAAAATCTAAAATCGAATGACCCCGCAGTTCCAAAAAACCAGATCGCCCGTTAGCGAAGCCCTCAAAGAGGATCGCCAAACTCGATTCATCGCCTCCCTGCTCGCCGCTGTACTGCTGTGGTGGGGAATTTCCCCCGAAATCGCCTTCGCCCGCCCAAACCCCGCTAGCGGCTCCCAAGCAGTGTCTGTTCAACCATCGCTCGATCGAGTAATTAAGCAAGTCACCGAATTCAAGCTCGACAACGGCATGACATTCGTGGTACTAGAAAGACCAAGATCGCCCGTAGCATCGTTTCTGATTCATGCTGACGTGGGAGGCGCAAACGAACCCGACGGTCAAACCGGAGTCGCGCACTACCTCGAACATTTAGCCTTCAAAGGCACGCCAAAAATCGGCACTACCGACTACAAAGCCGAACAGCCGCTGCTAGAAAAACAAGACCAACTCTTCGAGCAAATACAAGCAGCCAAAGCCAGCGGCAAAACTGAAGAAGTTGCCAAATTAAAAGCAGAATTTGACAAAGTTGAAGCCGAATCTTCGCAATTTGTCAAGCGCAATGAATTCGGAAAAATAGTCGAACAAGCAGGCGGAGTCGGATTGAATGCTGCAACTTCTACCGACGCCACCATGTATTTTTACAGCCTCCCAGCCAACAAATTAGAACTGTGGATGTCGATGGAATCGGAGCGATTTCTCGAACCAGTATTTCGGGAATTTTACAAAGAAAAACAGGTGATTTTAGAAGAGCGGAGGCTGCGAACCGAGAATTCGGCGATCGGTCAAATGGTTGAAGTTTTTGCCGACAAAGCTTTCTCAGTCCATCCCTATCGTCGCCCCGTTATTGGCTACACTAAAGACATTGAAAATCTCAGCCGCAGCGATGTGCAGAAGTTTTTTGATAGTCACTACGTCCCTAGCAAGCTGACTGTTGCGGTGGTAGGAGATGTGAAAGCTGCGGAGGTGAAGCGACTCGCTCAAATTTATTTCGGCCGCTACAAAGCGAAACCAGCGCCTCCTGAATTGCAAATTGTGGAGCCGCCACAAACGCAAACTAAGGAAGTTACGCTGAAATTAAAAACTCAACCTTGGTATTTGGAAGGATATCACAGGCCGGCGATGAATCATCCCGACAATGCGGTTTATGAAATCATTGGTTCTTTGCTCAGTAGCGGCCGCACTTCTCGGCTTTACAAATCTTTGGTAGAACAGCAGCAATTGGCGCTGGCTGCTCAAGGTTTCAGTGGTTATCCGGGGGAAAAGTATCCTAATTTGATGTTGTTTTACGCTCAAACTGCTCCAGGGCGCACGGTTGATGAAGTAGCTGTCGCTTTGAGCAAGGAAATAGAGAGATTGAAAACTGAGCCGGTTTCTGCTGTGGAACTGGAGCGGGTGAAAACTCAGGCGAGAGCTGGTTTATTGCGATCGCTCAATTCTAATATGGGCATGGCATTTTCGCTGCTGGACTATCAAGTGAAAACTGGTTCGTGGCAAAATTTGTTTAAGCAATTGGATGCGATCGCGGCTGTTGCTCCTGCTGACATTCAACGTGTTTCTCAGGCAACTTTCCGCCCGGAAAATCGCACGATTGGTAAGCTTTTGCCACTTTAAGGAAGTCAGGAAAGCAGTTGGCAGTTGTCATCTCGTTTCCGGTTGCATCGGAATGACAAGCGAGGACACGGCAGTGCCGTGTCCCTACCCCGATTAATTGTAGGGCCACGGCAGTGCCGTGTCCTGACTTTGGGTAATATTAATTCCGATGCAACCGGAATAGATATCAGTTATCAGTTATCAGTTAACCGTCAACATTTGTCAGAATGTATAACTTAGGAGAAAGAATGAAAAGGACTAAATTGAAACTGAAAAAGGTAAAGTTATTTCTGCTATCCCTTTGCTTTTTCACTGTTTCATTAGGCACGTTTAATTTGTTACCTTCCTTCGCGGCTGCACCCAAACACTACGACGAATTAACATTCCCCGCGCTGTCCGAAATTAAACTGCCTAAATACACTCGCTTCGAACTCAAAAATGGCATCCGGGTGTATCTGATGGAAGACCGGGAACTGCCGTTAGTCGGGGGGACGGCGCTATTTCGTACGGGCGATCGTTTTGAACCGGGAGATAAAATCGGACTGGGAGGTTTGACGGGAGAAGTGATGCGAACTGGTGGCACGAGTCGGCATACGGCTGATGAACTAAATCAGTTGCTAGAACAGCGAGCAGCTTCGGTAGAAACGGGGATTGATGTTGCTTCTGGCAACGCTAATTTTAGTGCTTTAGCTGAAGATTTGGAACCCGTATTTGACTTGTTTTCGGAAGTGATTCAGGAGCCAATCTTTGCTAAAGAAAAGTTGGATTTAGCCAAGAATCAAACTCAAGGTGCGATCGCCCGTCGCAATGATAATCCCGGCGATATTACCAGTCGCGAGTTTGAAAAGCTGATTTATGGCGATCGCAGCCCCTACGCGCGCACGGTAGAATACAAAACTCTGGCGAATATTTCCCGCGACGATTTGGTGGGTTTTTACCAGAAATATTTCCACCCCAAGAATATGATTTTGGGTATTTCTGGCGACTTTGATACTGCTAAAATGCGATCGCTCGTCGAGCAAAAATTCGGCAACTGGCAACCGACTCAGAATGCAGAAGTGCCACCATTACCAACCGTATCCGCAGCCAATCAAGGCGGCCTATTTTTGGTAAACCAGCCGCAATTAAGTCAAAGTTACGTGCAGATGGGGCATTTGGGCGGAATGCTGAACAGTCCAGATTACGGTGCTTTGGACGTAATGAATGGAGTTTTGAACGGTTTCGGCGGGCGTTTGTTCAATAATGTACGATCGCGCCAAGGTTTAGCCTACACAGTATACGCTGCTTGGAGTCCGAGATTTGACTATCCGGGTCTGTTTGTCGCAGGAGGCCAAACGCGATCGGAGGCGACAGTACCGTTTATCAAGGCAATTCGGGCTGAGATTGATCGTATCCGCACCGAACCAATTACCGCCGAAGAATTAGCTTTTGCTAAAGATTCCACCCTAAATTCTTTCATCTTCAAATTTGAAAATCCCAGTCAAACATTGTCGCGACTAATGCGCTACGAATACTACGGTTATCCCGAAGACTTCATTTTCCGCTACCGCCGCAGCATCGAAGCAGCAACAATTGCTGACGTACAGCGCGTCGCTAATACTTACTTGAAACCGGAGAATCTGGTGACATTAGTAGTCGGAAATACTGCCGGGATTCAACCGCCGTTATCGAGTTTGGGAACTTCGGTAAAAGTCCAATCAGTCGATATCACAATTCCCTCGGCAACTTAATCGGCGATCGGGACTCTTCGTCCTTACTACAAACAATTATTAGGTTCGTAGTCAGGACTTTAGTCCTCTCTTTTCAGGACTAAATTCTTTACTACAAACAATTATTAGGTTCGTAGTATTTTGTAGGGTGCGTCGCTGCCGAAACTTCGCTCTATCTTTGGGGATTTTTGATGGCGACGCACCTGACTATTGTGTGGTGCGTCGCTATGAGATTGTCGCTCTTTATTTGTGAATTTGCAACGGCGACGCACCCTACGTTTTGCTAAAAATCAATAGTCAAAGGAGCTCTCGGAAACGGAATCACATCGCGAATATTGCCCATTCCCGTCATAAACTGCACCAGCCTTTCAAACCCTAAACCAAAGCCAGCGTGAGGCACAGTACCGTAGCGGCGCAAATCCAAATACCACCACAATTCCTCCTTATTCATCCCCTGAGCTTCCATGCGTTTCTCCAACACATCCAGCCGTTCTTCCCGTTGAGAACCGCCGATGATTTCCCCAAGCTTAGGAGCTAAGATATCCATTGCTCGAACGGTTTTTTCGTCGTCATTTAACCGCATATAAAATGCTTTAATTCCGACGGGATAATCGCTGACAATCGTCGGTTTTTTAAACAAATCCTCAGCCAAATAGCGCTCGTGCTCCGACTGCAAATCCAAACCCCAACTTACCGGAAAATCAAACTTTTTGTCTGCTTTTTCCAAAAGTGCGATCGCCTCCGTGTAGGTAATTCGCTCAAATTGGTTGTTAATGATATTTTCCGCAGTCGCCAAAACTGTCTTGTCAATGCGTTCGTTAAAAAACTCCATATCTTCCGGGCAATGCTCCAAAACGTACTTAAAGATGTACTTTAAAAAAGCCTCAGCCAAATCCATATTTGCCAGCAAATCGCAGAAAGCCATCTCCGGTTCAATCATCCAAAACTCAGCCAAATGACGCGAAGTATTAGAATTTTCCGCTCGGAAAGTCGGCCCAAAAGTGTAAACATTACCGAAAGCCATCGCCATGATTTCCGCTTCCAACTGGCCGCTAACTGTTAGATAAGCGCGCTTCCCAAAAAAGTCTTTAGTATAATCAACTTCTTGGGAATCAGTACGCGGGATATTTTTTAAATCAAAGTTAGTAACAGCGAACATTTCCCCCGCACCTTCGCAGTCGCTAGCAGCAATAATCGGAGTATGAACCCACAAAAAGCCGCGTTCTTGAAAAAATTGGTGTATGGCTGCTGAACAAGCATTGCGAACTCGAAAAACAGCACCGTGGGTGTTGGTGCGCGGCCGCAAATGTGCGATCGTTCGCAAGAATTCCAAGGAATGCCGCTTCTTTTGCAACGGATAAGTTTGCGGATCTGCATCTCCGTAAACTTGAACTTGTGAAGCTTTTAACTCAATTCGTTGTCCCTTCGCGGGAGATGCTACCAACACTCCTGAAACTTCGACAGATGCGCCTGTATTTAATTGTTTTAGTACATTTTCAAAGTCTGGCAAATCAGCATTGATGACTACTTGTAAATTAGCCATCGCCGAACCGTCGTTGACTTCCACAAAAGCAAACTCTTTTAATTCGCGCTTAGTACGAACCCAGCCTTGAATAGTTACAGTTTCATCCGGTTCACCAGCCCGCAAAATTGCTGCAATTCGTTGATTTGTCATTTTTTCTAATCCTTTTTATCAAAATAATAGGGGGCGGGTTTACGAGATAATTAGTTTCAGGCGATTATGGTTGGTAAAACCCGCCCCTACAAATCTTAACTTCCAATTTTAACCGACATAGGATTTTAAAATCCAACCGAGCAAAATACCGAGTCCCCCAAAGCGAACCGCTTGCCAAAAAGGTTGTTTGATGCTACCCCAAGAAAACAGACTGCTTTCGAGATTCAACTCGATCGTTTCCAATTCTTGCTCAATTTCCCGCAATTCTTGCTTAAGTTGGGCTGTGGGATTTTGGCGCACAGATTCGCGGGTATCTTCCCGCCGATTGCCGAGTTCGGCTTGGCGCAGGCGATCGACCTGAATTTGAGTGTACCGTTCTTTGACTGTCGCGAGCGATCGCTCCACAGTTTCCAGCGCTACAACAAACTCACTTTCATCTCTTGGTGTCTCTGGATTTAATTCTGACGGCTGTTGAGGCATTTCGATCGGCAAACCTGACAATAATTCAAAAAACCAATTTACAATTTAGTTGTTATTATGTTCCGTATATTTTTTAAATTAAGGAACTGTCGGCAAATCGCTATAATTACCAATTATGCTTGAAACTACACAAACAACTCAAACTGTCAACCTCAATGACCTTAGCACAGTAGAACTAGCCCAAGCTCTAGCTGCTCGTCTCGCGATCGCCGAAAAAGATTGGCATCGCCTCAAAGCCAACCGTTCCGCCCGGGCCTGCGAGCAAGCTGCGGCCGCTTTGGTCTTTTTGCTCAAAAAACAGCCAGAGGAAGCTCTCCCGCGATTGAATCAAGCCGCAGGATGGCTAGATCGATCGATCTCTGCTCCTCCCTGTCCTACCCACGGCAAATAATTTTGATTTTTCAGCTAAAGATTTGATTCGTCGCTAAAAACTTAAACCATCGCGCTGCAATTTGGCAGCGCGATGGTGAGTAAAAAAAAGTTTAGATATTTTTGACTCAAAACTGACATTTGGTAGTATTATCAACTATCAATACACAGAGCTTACAAATCATCGTTGCCCGATCGCGAACCGGGAAATGAAAAATTCGAGTATGTGTCTGAGGTTGACAATAGGACCAAATAGTAGTTTTAGCGTAAGCGAGGTAGTCGGTAGCGACTCGGAATTTCTTTGCACAGTCGTAACTCTGTACCTTGGGAATTCCACTCTACCCGATCGAATATTTGGTAAAGAATAAATAGCCCTCTACCACATTCTTGTTCAACATGGGGGAGTACAGAGTGATTTGCAACGTGATTCGCAACATCACTATTGCAATTATCGGTATAAGAGTCGCAACTGCCAGGGGCATCAAAGCCAGAACCTTCATCCGATATCACCCACCAATATTCGTTTTGGACGATCGAAAAGCGGACTCCAACAGTTTTACTGGGGTCTAACTTGTTTCCATGCTTAGCAGCATTTACCAAAGCTTCTTGAAGCCCCAACCGTAATTCTGCTTGCCAGCGATCGGGTATCTCTGCTAGGAGCAGATCCAAAACAGGACAAAGGTATAGAGTAGAAGCGAAGCTAATCGTAATCCAATTGCGTCCGACCGGACGGGTTGAAATAGCAATCACTCAGAAAACTCCCTAACTTTCAGGTGGATAAACTTCACACCCTGCATAGTTGGCTCCCTAGTATTCAAAATGCTAATTAATTGAGCACCGCAGCTCTACTTCTATCTTAGAGTATTAAAGCAGTTAAGAAAAGTCAGCAACGTCACAAAATATTCTGCGATTCTCAGAAACCGCTGCCAACAACAATCAGTAATTTTACGGATAAGTTTCATCTACTGCCCGATTTTTGATGCCCGTTTTTCCTCATACCCAACGCTGAGCATCTGCATCCCCAAACCATCAACAATTCTCCGACAAATCGATCCCCACCTTTAAAAGCTCGGAAATATGTCTAAAAAAGTCGATCCCTTGATTCCTTGTCAATCGAGATCGGCCCTCGCCAGCCAAGCTTTGCGCCGATCGCCCCAGAGTCCGCTTTTGCAGCCAAACAGCCAAATCATCATACCTACGTATGTTGCCGCCAAGATCCGATATGTGTGCAAAATGCCCGGGACAAACTGCTGCGACTCTCACCAAACTCAATATTTATTACAAAACTTATTGCGCCTGAGCGTGGATCTGGCGATCGCCCGACTCGCCAAAATTGATAAATCCTGTGCTGGCAAAACCACGGCGCGTTTGCCAAACTTTATAAATCTGAACGTCGCGATACAATAGTTAAAGTAAATAATTATTTCTTTACATCATGCAAACAACCCTAGCCATCACCGCAGCCCCCATTCCCGGCACTTACTGGCAGTGGCGGGGCCATTCAGTGTACTACGTTCGATCCTCTTCGAGGGCTCCGCTAACCGGCGATCGGCATCCAGAACAGCCTCCCCTGCTGTTAATTCACGGTTTTGGAGCATCCACAGACCACTGGCGCAAAAATATCAGCGGGCTGAGCAAAGACTTTGAAGTGTGGGCGATCGACCTAATCGGATTCGGGCGATCGGCAAAACCCGAAATTCAGTACAGCGGCGAGCTCTGGCGGGACCAACTCCACGACTTCATCACCGAAGTCATCGGCCGGCCCGCCGTGCTAGCCGGCAACTCCCTCGGAGGTTACTCCGCCTTGTGCGTAGCCGCCCAGCGCCCCGAATCCGCCGCCGGACTGATCTTAATCAACAGCGCCGGGCCCTTCACCGAAACCCAGCCCGCACCCGAAGCGCCGCCCTTGCAAAAAGCCATATCTGCGGTAGCTAAAACCTTATTTCAGCAAGATTGGGCAAGTTTTCTGCTGTTCCAGTATGTGCGCCAGCGATCGACCATTCGCAAAACCCTAGAAAAAGTATATCTCGACCAAAGCGCCGTCACAGACCAATTAGTAGAAGAAATTTACCAACCCTCCTGCGATCGCGGTGCACCCAAAGTATTCGCCTCCGTATTCAGAACACCCCAAGGCGAAAAAATCGACGTATTACTAAGTCAATTAACCTGTGGGTTGCTAATGCTGTGGGGAACAGGCGATCCGTGGATGAATTCCACAGACAGAAGCGCCAAATTTCGCAAACACTATCCGCAGTTGACCGAACACTTTATCACAGCCGGTCACTGTCCCCACGACGAAGTACCAGAACAGATAAACGAACTAATTCGCGCATGGATAATTGACTAGGGCATCGGGCATCGGGCATCGGTTGTTGGTTATTAGTTATTGTTTATAGCAATCCTAAATGATTTTAATAAATTTGTAGGGGTAGTGCCCCCGTGCCTACCCTATCTATCGGGCAACCACGGGGGGTTTGCCCCTACAAGAAGTATGCAAATGATTTAGGATTGCTATATTAGTTATTGGTTATGGGAACGAATAACTAACTAATAAGATCAATTCCGGTGTAACCGGAATGACAAGCGAGGACACGGCAGTGCCGTTTCCCTACCCGATTAATTGTAGGGACACGGCACTGCCATGTCCTGATTGTGGGTAATATTAATTCCGATGCTACCGGATTTGATATTGCTTCTTGCTTCTTCCTTTTGTCAAAAAACTCGTCAAATCAAAAAAACCAGGCGACATGATTATCTCGCCTGATTTCATATAACAAAAACTGCCATTTGTCAATAGCAAATAGCTATTTCTTTTTCCGTTTAGCCTCATCTAACCGTCTGCGATCGCCCCACTCAAGCGCCGTCAAATAAGCAACCCCGCCAGTCACGCCGACCAGCAGTACAAAAGCCACTAAAACAAGAACATTAGCAATAGAAGATCCCATAACGCCTCCGAAAAAATTAATATTTGACAATCGGTTATTAGATATTAGTTATTGGTTATTGGTTATAAAAGATAACAATTAACGAGTAATAACTAACAACTAACTACTAGACCTCTTGCAAAAGTCTTTTTCATCAATTTATAGGGCAGGCGAGACGCCTACCCCACCATGAAAAATGATTTTGTGGGATGGGCCGGAGAGCCCGTCCTAATTATTTTTGCAAGAGGTCTACTAACAACTAACTAATAACTTCAACACTGGTAAGGTGCGCAGTGCGCACCCTACATAGGTTAGTTCTGCGTCCCGGACTGTTCAAATTGCTGGCAACTCTTCCAAAATTGTAAACCTTACATGATTAATTGCCAGAGTCCCCACAGAAACATCCTCCTTATTCAAAGGAAGACCACCACTCGTGAGACTTTGAAACCGCACTCCCTTACCAATTTCTACATGATACCAAGCCAAACCCATAAAAAATCGCAAAGGATAAGGGCCTCTATCCTGAATATCATCAGGATTAGATTCCATCGGCACCCAGCCAAAACCTGGAATGTAAAATTCCAGCCAAACGTGATTGAAATCCGGTTCCAGCGGCACACCTTTTCTGTCAGCAAAAGCCGGACATTTGTAGCGCCCGATCGTGCGGCAAGCAATTTTGTTCAACCTTGCCAAAGCCAGCAACACGCCCACATACTCGCCGCAAGAACCGATGCCGCGCCGCAGTACAATATCGGGAGTGTCAATGTGAGGCCTAATTCCGTAGGAAAGTTGGTCGTAAACGAAATTGCGAATGCTCAGTAATTGTCTCAGAATATTAGTTTCTGAGCCAATGGATGCCACAGCAGCCGATCGCACAATCTCCGTATCCATCGCCAAATTATCATTATCCACCAAATACTTCGCTTCAAACTCCGGCGATAGCTTAGGAATCTTTTCGACATTTCGAGGCGACAACTGATACTTAATCGATCGAACTTCCAACAAAGCCTTCCAGCCAAAAATTCGGCGTTCCCCCTTCAGCAGCCGATCGAACTTAAACACCGCCACCCGTTGTCCTTCCTGAATTTCCTCAGTAAAAGGCATTCCGATCGGCGTAATTTTCCTGACCTTTTGGCGGTGAGTTTCCGAAGGTAAAGCAATCCGCCACTCCAGATTTTCGATTTCCACCTCATCGAGAGGAGACAGTTCCTCCACATAAGACATTTCCATCAAAAAACCGTTTGACAGAGCGTAGTTTTCTGCTTCATTGTAGTGAAAATGCAAAGGGTGAATAAAAGTGCGATCGCGCTTCGTCAACTGAAAAGGATCTTCCGCATTCGGGTCATCCCGGATATAAAGTTCATCCCCAGCATAAGCCACGTACAAAACCGATTCCCCAGTCTCGGCATCCTGATGAAAAGCCAAACCAGAAGGCCATTCAAAGGGAGTTAAAACGCTAAATTTAATCTCTCCAGTTGCCCGTTCCAAACAATAAACAGTTTGCTCAGTCTTATCGCAAACCCAAAGTTCTTCATCCCGGACAGTGATATTTTCTACCCCAATACCGGGAGCATAAAATCGAGTAATTTCTCGACCAGTTTTTACATCAAAAACCAGAATGTAGCCCAATCTTTGGCAAGTTACATAAAGCGTAGATTTCCAAACAGCAATCCCGTCAGCAGGATAAGAAAGCGAAACAAAATGTTCCGGCTTGAGTTCTGCGATCGCCCCATCCTGAATTGCGCCCGGACAGCAACAAATATCCTCATCGTGCGCGAACCAGAGAGTATCTTCCGAAATCGCCAGCCCGGTTGCGCCTGCAAACTTAGTCGTTTGATGAGGATTCAAGACAGTCGTGTTGTCAGTTTGTACATCGATTTCCAATAGCAGTCCTTCGGCGCGATCGACCGCGAACAACCTATTTCCTAAAAAAGTAATGCCATGTAGTGCCAAGACTCCGATCGGTCTTACCATCCGCAGCCCCGAAGGCTGTTTGTCCGAGACAACTGGTGAATCGAGATTCATGCTAAATTTTTTGCCGATATTGTACAGAAGACCTGATTCATAACTTGTAGCCGATCGTTTGAGGCTCATCGGTAAAATTGCCGAGGTTCCTGATATCCAAGACTGACGCATCAACCGGGTTTTTTTACGAAAAGACGCGTTGTAGCCTCTTGCCAGAGTTAAAAAAACCCGGAATATTAGTGTTTCTCAAAGTTGGGTTGAACTTGTTAAACCCAACCTGCTGCCGTAAAGGCAAGTAAGTATAACTACTAAGCTACCACTGAAAAACGCGACACATAATTCCACATTGGTCAGAGAAGCCAAACTAATCGTATCTCCCTGAAGATATAAATTAAGTACAACAGATTACTATATCCGTCAAAACCTTGGGTAGAATAAAACCGTACGATCAAGTTCCTATGTTCATTAGAAGGCAGGTTCGTCATGGCTTGGAAGTCTGCTCTCAACATCGGTGCCCTTTCCTTAATTCTGTCTTTAGAGGCAGTTGTCGCCGGTAGTTTCTTAATACCAGCTCTTGCTCTCAACAGCCCTGCAAACAGGGTTTACGCCCCCTCAAAACCGCAGCTACCCCTCAACTCGTGGCAAACAGTTCAGCCCGCCGCACAAACCGGAAGCAGACCGAACAGCCAACAGCCGGGAGCCGTGTGGAATAACTTTCAACCGCCGGAGCAGGGAGTACCCGGAAGGCGCGAAGGGGGAGGAACCCGCGGCTTAGAATGCCCCACGGCCACAACTGCCTTGATTCCCCAATCAACTATGGGGCAAACCATATCAGAAAAGCCGACATTTTTCTACTACCTTCCCGTAGCCCTCGACAAAACAGTTCAGTTTGAGTTAGCAGACGAAAGGGACAAAACAATATACAAAAAAAGTTTTCGGATGGTAACTAGCCGTGCTGGTATCGTTAGCG
>ENA-OBIT01000594-OBIT01000594.1-metagenomes-genome-assembly--contig:-NODE-594-length-15570-cov-12.0572_pt1 | contig 15570 bp, 15 predicted proteins | sample MGYA00153386_OBIT01 | MGnify analysis MGYA00153386
GAACTCGCTAATTTGCTGCTGTTAACTTTTCCCGGAGCTCCCAGCATTTACTATGGCGATGAAGTTGGTTTACCAGGTGCTCTCGATCCCGATTCCCGCCGCGGTTTTCCCTTAGAAGCTCACTGGGAACTAGATGTTTTAGATTACCACAAGCAGTTGATAGCTTTGCGGCACAAATATCCTGCCCTCCGCACTGGATCGTACAAAATTCTGTTTGCTGAGGGAACGGTTTACGTTTTTGCCAGAATTTTGGGGGATGAGGAAATAGTTGTTGCTGTCAATGTTGCGACACAAGAAGCTAATATTAGCTTTGAGGCAGCTACTTTGAAATGTCCTCACGAGAAATTGCTGTTCGGTAAAGGCGAGTTTGTTTGGAAAGGTGAAGGGGAAACTCGGCATTTGGAATTGATGCTGCCGGCGCGATCGGGCTTGATTTTAGGTTCGGATAATTAGTTTAAAATGTTGGGGAAGGTGCGCAATACGCAGCCGACATTTATCGGCGATCTTCCCCGCGCATCCTACATTTATTATAGGCGTAAGATGCTCTAATATGCACCCGACATTTATCGGTGAAAATGCAAGTTTTATGCTGCTACTAATGCCGGTATTAGCACCGCATCAATCACATGGATGACACCGTTGTCGGCAATAATATCTGGAGTGAGAACTTTAGCTTCATTCACTTTAATGCCATCAGAAGTATCAATTCCCACGACAGAACCTTCGACTGTTTCAGCCGAACTTAACTCAAGCAAGTTCTCGGTTAGTACCTCACCAAACAGGATGTGATAGGTCAGAATTTTCTTGAGCTTGGGTATGTCTTCCATCCAGTTCGCGATCGTATTTGTGGGAATTTTGGCAAATGCCTCGTCAGTTGGTGCTAAGACTGTATAGGGGCCCGGACTTTGCAATAAATCTAACAAACCAGCCGCTTCTATAACAGTCACGAGTGTTCTGAAATAACCGGCATTGGTTGCAGTCTCGACAATATCAGCCATGATGTTTTTCCAATGAATCGGAGGTGACGATTACTTTAGCAATTTACAAGTAGCAGAAAATGAGTCGGAGGGCAGATGATTATTTTACCTATTATAAATTATTTGGGTTGCAGGCCCAAATGGCTCGGGGCGCGATCGACCTTTTTAGCTTATCCTGAGCTCGTATCCTCCCCCTTGCGGAAAAACTGCTTTAAAATCTCTCCGGGTTCTCTATCCCAGGTGTCTACATGATCGTAAATTAATCCGTCCTCATCCAATGTATAAGTAGAATAGCCGTTAAAAAAAATCCGAGCTTTCCAGGGAACCCGTAGTGTCCCGCGAACAGTCCAATTTGCCAAAATAGTATCAGGGGCTGTCTGACTTACGTCGTGTAAATCGAAGTAAATCTCGGTAAAGAATAGCTGACCGTGAAATCGCAAAGTCCAAAAGATAATGCGATAGCTGATTTTTCCTTTAAATTTGTTAACTGGGTCTTGAAAATAAACATCTTTTGTGTAGATGTCGTAGGAGATGTCTTGCTCAAAAAGCGTCGGGAGATCCACTTTCAGGGTCTCTACTGCTTGTTGTAGCTGGATTTGATATTCGATCGCGCTCACGCTACCACCTTGTGACAGTATTAATTTATAAGTTTAATTGAATAATCTAGATCGGCAATGAGAGTATCCCAGATTTGATACTCGATCCAGGTCTGATTTTAACTCTAGCAATATTATCCGCACCAGCTTTTCTGCTGACCCGGACTTGGGACATTGAAACCTTGGCACAGATTTGACAGAACACCCCCACTCCTCTCTTATTCTCGCAGAAATCAACAGCGGCCAACTGTTGATGGTAGATAGCCGTCGCCGGAACGGTCTAATTTTGATTAAACGCTTCCATGCGGAGTTTGCTGGGCCTGGGGCTGCCGTTGGAGGTGCTTTTGATGTTGACTCTGTGCAGGCGATTCCCGTGGGCGATTTTTGTTTGGTTTCGCCTCAATCTCCCGAAGAAAGGCAGAAAGCTTTTGGAATTCGGCGGCATTGGGTGCGGTTAACGGAACAGTTAACGCGAAAGCCTGTAGCTTTGGAACGCGCCCAAATGCTCTTAACTCAGTTTGAGCAATATTTTGATGCGGAAACAGTAGTACAAATTCCCGATCGAGCTTTGGCACTTTTAATCGGCGTATTTCCCCAAACCATTCTCCGTGCGCGAGAAGGAAATGATGAAGACTGAAAAAAATTATCTCCTTCTCAATTACTATCGAATCAAGCACTAAATTAAGGACATTCTAACTCTTCTAGCATCTGCTGACAATGCTCTGTTATACTAACCGACAAAGCATCAATATCGAAGGAAGTATTCCCTAGAGGAAGCTTGGCAGCAAAAGTGCGACCGAGGTGCAATCTATCCCATATAGAACGTTTTTGCCCAGCTCGCCCACTTCCGGGGTCATGTATCCCGAATCCTGATATTTCTCTATTCCAAACTGGACTGAAGTGACGGATCAAAACCGCTTCTCCCCAAGAAACTAAATCGATTTCCATCGGCACAACTTTAAACGCAAAATTCTCAATTTTTAGATTGTCTACAGCTTCGATCGACTTTCTATGCTCTGACAAGCGTCCATAAAGAGTATTGCCAATAGTTGTACGCCCCGTCCGACGACCGCCCGGAGCTGCTTTACCTACATACAGCACTTTTCAGGTTAGTGAGGTACACAACAGAAGTAGGGACACGGCAGTGCCGTGTCCCTACGGCAATAGAAGAGTAATCGGGGAGTACTTCATAAACGTGGAATCTGCTGTATATTGGCATACAGCATTTATTTAAGTTTGCCTGTTGAATGACGTTATACATTGAGAAGTCGCCCTGGTAGTACAGCAAATATGCTCCGCAATATGCACTCAAATCATCTCTGACGCGATCGAGTTCTTGAAGATTATAACAATTTTGCCTTCCACAAAAAGCGATTAAGTTTTCTTGTAAATCTGGCGGGACTCTAAATACTTCGAGCATGGAGTAAATTATCTTTAATAGTGATTACACTCTAGCTGTTTTAACTGTCTCCAGGCGCGATCGAATACTAGAAGCCATAACTTCAGCTAAAGCGACTGGAACGGCATTACCCAACTGCTTCATAGTTACTGTCCAACTGTGGGGAAAGAAGTATTCATCAGGGAAAGTTTGCAGTCTAGCAGCTTCGCGAAGTGTAAAGTAACGCACTTGTCCTGTCGGGGCAACTAACATATTTTCTCCTCCAGGGACACCATGAACTCCTGCTTTTAAAGTTTTAGCAGGCTCATCTAACAAGCTGCCCGTATGACCTGGATATTTTCTAGCTCCTGGTATAAAAATGTGATTTAGTACCGTACTTTGGCTTTCTTTATTACCTTCTGGTGGTAAGTCAGAAATGGCATCGCGGACAGTGCGCCAAGGCTTTTTTTGAGGTGGAAACAGATTGGACTGAAGATTGAAGATGCGCGAGGAAAGCTTGCTAGGTATATCTGGACGATCGCTTTTAGAGATTTGATTGCGCTCCCAATAGTTGCCAGTCACCCATTGCTCCCAATGCAATGCTTCCTGAGAGCAAGTCGGTTCTGGAAAAGACCATTCTAATCCTAAATCCGATCGAAAACCTACAATAAAAACCCTTTCCCGCTTTTGGGGAATGCCGTAATCTGCCGCGTTGAGCAAGCGAAACACTACACGGTATGACAGTCCGTCACAGCGACCTGCGGTATGGTGCTGTTCTAACCGGGACAGGTGATGAGGCCAATCCTCATCAAGTCTTTGTACAACTTCTGGGTAAGTGAGTTGTAGGACAATATATTCAAAATATTTAGTGAAGGAGGAACGCAATAAACCTTTAACATTTTCGATAAGAAATGCCTTGGGTTTGAGTTCTCGCACAGCCCGAAAAAAGTGTGGAAACATATTTCTATCGTCCTCACTTCCGCAGTGTTTTCCTCCTACAGAAAAAGGCTGACAGGGCGGCCCTCCAGCTAGGAGGTCTACCCTATCTTTGAGTTCTAGCGATGTAAAATCGAATTTAGCGATATCTGTCTCAAAAATAGACCAGTTTGCGATCGCCTTTATACCCCGACGCTGATTTTCGCGAATCGTCTCGCAGGCATTTTTGTCCCGCTCGATAACAGCTTTATGACAAAAACCAGCTTTTGATACACCTATTGCTAAGCCTCCAGCTCCGCTGAATAGTTCTACAGAGTTCATCATTACCATTTTATTGACCAACAGTGGATATTAATCTTAATCAAAAATCTCTCCGATGCGATCGCAAGTTCGCTGATTTTCCTCCGGGCTACCAACCGTAATTCGCAAACCTCCGCCAGTATGCCGAATTAACGTTCCTTGAGCTTTTAGTTGCTGCATGATTTGTTGGTGTTCCTGTTCCGGTGATTCCCCTTTACCAGCTTTCACCCGCAGGTAAACAAAGTTAGCCGCGCTAGGCCAAACTTGCAATTTTTGATGCTGAGTTAACGCTGCAATTAATTTCGCTCGTTCTGATATAATTTCGGGGATTACTGCTAGCAATAATTGCCGCTGTGCTAGGGCTAATTCTGCTGCTAATTGGGAGAAAGCGGGGAGGTTGTAGGGGAGGCGGATTTTTTCTAGGGTGGCGGTGAGCTCGGGATTGGCGATCGCATATCCGACTCTCATTGAAGCCAATCGAAATGCTTTGGAAAATGTTCGTAAAATTATCCAATTCGGATGTTGGTGCAATCGGTATGCTAAAGTATTTTGGCTGAATTCAAAATAAGCTTCGTCAATTACTACTAATATCTGTTCCGGCAAACTTGACAGCCATTCTATTTCATCGGCTGTCAAAGCATTGGCTGTGGGGGAATTGGGATGAACGACGAAAACAACCCGTACTGGCGGATTTTGATTTTGATCTATCGCCCTTTTAGCAGCTTCGAGATCGATTTCAAAATTCTCCTCTTTTCGCGGAACACTGACAACGGGAATTCCCAGGGTTTGGGCGATAATTCCGTACATCGAAAAGGTGGGATTCGCCACTAAAATCGAGCCGGCGCCACCTAAGCAAGTCGCTATTAAGAGCGATCGAATTAGTTCGTCGGAACCGTTCCCGACAGAAATATTGTCGGCTGTAATGGGTGTTGTGAGCTGTGGAACCCCCCCTAGCCCTCCCTTGTTAAGGGGGGGGACATTTAGGGATTCATTGACGTATTGGGCGATCGCCTCTTTGAGTGCTGCGTGTCCTCCGTCGGGATAGCGATTTGTCTCAATTAACTGCTGGTAAGTCCAAGCTAGCTTTTGTTTTAATTCCTCTGGCAAGTCGTAGGCGCATTCGTTAGTATCGAGGCGATCTAGTAGACTTTCTGAGTGCCCTGATTCTCCTGAAGCGGAGCCCGGATGGGGAGTGTAGGCGGTAAGTTCGGCTAAGTCTTTTCGGATGAAAGGAAGCATAATATAGCAGAAGGAAGAAGGAAGAAGGAAGAAGGAAGAAGAAGGCAAATACGGTAATTGATGGCTAATAACTATTTTAATCGCGCCACAAAGCAATTCCACCCAACAAACCGCTGACATTCGGTACTATTTTAGCCTGTCGCGGTAACTCAAAAACAATCTTTTTAGTGTTGCCACCACCGATGTAAATGCGATCGCAGTTAAAGAGATTTTGCAGAGAGGCGAGCGCTTTTTCCAGACGACGGTTCCACCTTTTTGCACCTATTATATCTAAAGCCGATCGACCTAATTGCTGTTCGTAAGTTTCTCCTTTGCGAAACGGGTGATGTCCTAATTCTAGATTTGGCACCAATATACCATCGACAAATAAGGCAGAACCGAAACCTGTGCCGAGGGTAACTACTAATTCTACCCCAGTACCAGCAATTGCTCCCCATCCTTGAATGTCGGCATCGTTGGCTACTCGCACAGGTTTTCCCAAACGGTCTTTGAGGGTAGTTTCTAAGTCAAAATCTATCCACGACGGATCTAAATTGACTGCGGTTTTGATGACACCGTGACGCACGACTCCGGGAAAACCGACGGATACTCGGTCAAATTCCCCTTGTCCGCTGGCTAAAGAGGCGATCGCCTCTAATATAGGTTCCGGCTTGGGCGGTTGAGGCGTTTCTAAGCGGCTGCGTTCCGTTTGGGGTTGACCTTCAGCGTCCAAAACCATAACTTTGATGCCGCTTCCGCCAATGTCAACGGCTAAGGTGCGGGTCGATCGATCTTGTTGAGTCATTTGAGTGTTGAGACTTGCAAGTTGGTCAAATTTTAATTATTGAATTGGCAAAACTTTTGCATCGCTTCCCAAATTTCCCCCAGGACATTTCCCAAAGAATGGTCGTCTTCTAGTTCCATTAATTGCACCCAGGGACGGTTATCGGCAAAATTTCTGCTAGCTTGAATCGGTATTATTGTATCATGCAGGCCGTGAACAATTAACGTAGGGACTGACCGCATTAATTTTTCTTCAGGGTATTGAGCCATATCTGCCACAAACTGATAATTCAACGGCACCTCTCGCTGTTCGCCGTAGTGGTAAACCGGCAAATATTTCTCAGACTGCCATTTTTCTAACTGTTGCTGTCCCAACATCGGTAGCCAGTGGGAGAGAAAGTCAAAAGCCGGTGCTAACAAAACTATTTGCTTTACTGACAATTGTCGCTGAGCCAACCAAGCCGCTGTCAGCCCCCCAAAACTCGAACCAATTATGGTAACTCCCCCTAGATTTTTTACCTTTTCTGCGGGGGATTGAGTTTGCAGAAATTCTGTTTCTATTTGCCGCAACTGGCGGGTGAGGGTGAGGCCAGAAAAATTGTTTTGATTGAGATCGGGAGTTTTTAGATCAATGCCTAAAGAAGAAAAGCGATCGCGAAAATATTTAGCCTTAGCTGAATCGGGACTTGAAGCAAATCCGTGTAAATAAATGTAACTCGAATCATTTGGTAGATTCATCCAACAAGTGATATTTAACAACAAATACTAAGTATAACACCCAGCTCCCCGACTTCTTCAAGAAGTCGGGGAGCTCATAAACCTTGAACAAAATGGGGCGTTGCTGATTTGGAGTATGATTTGCCCCTACTCTAAATTTCAGGGATTGCTATAGCGAGTGAATCATACCTAAATTCAGCAACGCCCAAAATAAAACTATTACTGCGGTTTTGGGCTGTTTTGCATCCGGTTCTTGGCAGTTTCTCGCCGCTGCTGCATTAGTTGAGATAATTGGGTGCGCTGTTCTGGTGTGAGCACTTCTCGCATTGCTAGCGTACTTTCAAATTGTGCCTCTTCCAACTGCTGTCTCAATCCCATAATTTGGCGGTGTTTTTCCCGCATTTGACTGGCATTTGCTGTCGGGTTTGACATCATTGTTTCCAATTCTTGTCTGGCTTGACGGACTGCTTGCATTTTCTGAGAAACTTGGTCTTTGTAGCGATCGCGAACACCCTGCATTTTTTGCTTTTGGTCGGCGCTTAAATTGAGTTTGTCGAACAGCCCACCTTCCCGACCAGCGGGTCGATTTGGCTTTTGGTTTTGGGCAATCGTTTCCGTTTGGGCAGGGCTGGGAACGGCTGTTGCAGCCGCTGTAGTGCCGAGAGTAAACATTAAAACGGCTATTGCAGAAATTCGGTGAATCAACATCAAAAATTACCTCTTTGAGATTAGTTATTTGTTAGCGGTTCGGTGTCAGCGGTAACAGCGAACTCGGGCGAATTTTCGCCGTGAGAATCGTTCAATACACCTTCCCAATTATTTACTAGAAATGCTTCTAGATGTGCCGCCTCATCCGCCTTTTGTGCGGTAATTAGCACCCGATAGCCTAACCCAAAAACTAGCAGCCCAGCGGCGATCGCAGAAGGAAAAACCCACTTGGGAAAACCGAAGATTCCTGATTTTTTGTGAGATCCAGTAAATTGGGAATCTCCCAGGTAATTCCGCTTTCTAGCAGCCGCCTCATTCCTGTCTATGGCTGCTAAAACTTTATGCTCGAAATCGGGCGCAGCTTCGGGAGAATTTGGGCGATATTGTTTTAAGAAACTAACTAACTTTTCGTCGCTATTTCCATCCTTCATAGCTCGTCCATCCCCTCTTTTTGCAAAAATTGCCGCACCGAGTTTCGGGCATAAAACACGCGAGATTTGACAGTTCCTGCCGGCAGTCCTAAAATTTGGGCTACTTCTTTTTGCGGGATATCTTCTAAGTCGTGCAGCACCAAAACGCTGCGGTGTTCAAAGCTCAATTGCTCCAGTCCCCGCTGCACTAAATCTTGATAGTGCAACTGCATCAAATCTGAGGTATGATATTTATTAACATCAACCTGATTTATCTCTGCTTGACTTTTGAGTTTGGAATCAAAAGAATGCTGCTTAGCAAATGATTGTCTTTGATCCGAAGCGACATTCCAAGTGATTCGATAAAGCCAAGTAGAAAAGTTGTCTTGATGCTTGAGTTTCGGCAATCCTTTCCAGACTCGCAGGAATACTTCTTGTGCTAAATCGTCAAGAAGTGACGGCCCGCAGAGTTGGTAAAGGGTTGACCTGACTTTATGTTGGTGGCGTTGATAAAGGTAGCGAAAGCAAGTGCGATCGCCCTTTAAGCATTGAGCAACTAAGTCAGAATCGGAACAGTTATCGGTTAAAACATTTGCTGACACACCTAACACCTGTGAAGTCTCCCTCACCAGTTCGTTATCTGAGGGGTTTAGACAGGACAAGTTCAAAAAAGGTTCAATTTGTTTAAAATATTATTTTCAGCATGAATCCGCTTGTGGTGGAAAACTGTTCCACAAACAGCAACAGGCAAGATGCCTGTTCCACAACAAATAGTAACAGACAAGATGCCTGTTCCACAACAAATAAATTCTCTTGTGGAACGGGCATCTTGCCCGTTTTTCAGAATCCTAAAACCCCCTGTTTACCGCAGAGTCACAAACTCTTCAGCAGTCGATGGGTGAATGCCAATAGTCACATCAAAGTCCTTCTTCGTAGCTCCCATATTAACAGCGATCGCCATTCCTTGAATAATCTCGCCCGCATCTTTTCCAACCATGTGCACGCCCAAAACTCGATCGGTATTAGTCTCAACAACTAACTTGACAAAAGCCTTCTCATCTGCACCAGTCAAAGCATGAAACATCGGCCGAAACTTGGCGGTGTAACACTTAATTGAGTCGGGAAATTTTGCTCTAGCCTGCTCTTCATTTAAGCCGACTGTAGCCGCTTCCGGCTGCGAAAATACCGCTGATGCCACATTTTCGTAACTGATTGCTCTCGGATTGTTGCCAAATTCAGTATCGGCAAAAGCGCGTCCTTCGGCGATCGCAATTGGCGTTAGATTAATCCGGTTGGTGCAATCTCCGACTGCAAAAATGTGCGGCTGACTGGTGCGGCTGTCTTTGGTAACTGCGATCGCACCTTTGTCTGTTTCTACTCCCGCATTTTCTAAAGCCAATTTTTCTAAATTGGGTTGGCGCCCGGTAGCGCACAACAGCGCGTCTACTATCAAAGTTTCTGAGGATTTTCCCGACAGGGTTAATTTTAAGCCTTCTGCGGTTTTCTCAATGTGTGCGATCGAGCTTTCGGTCAAAATTTCTACCCCGTGCTTAATCATTCCTTCTTGCACGTTGGTGCGAATTTCCGCGTCGAAGTCGTTCAAAATTAAATCGCGGCGGATGATTTGAGTTACTTGACTTCCCAGCCCGTTCATAATGCAGGCAAATTCAACACCAATGTAGCCGCCGCCCCAAATTGCCAGACGCTTCGGTTGCTCTTTTAGCAAGAAGATTTCGCGGGAAGTAATCGCGTGTTCGATACCGAGAATTGGGACTCTTTGTGCTTCGCCCCCAACAGCGATTAAGATTTTGGCTGCGGTGATTTTTCGATCACCAACTTCAACGGTATGAGGGTCGATAAATTTGGCGTATCCTGAGATTAACTCAACTCCGGCTTTTTCGAGAAAGCTAATGTGCATTTTGCTGAGTCGACGCACTTCTGTGTCTACCGTCGTGACGAGTTTTTCCCAGTCGAAGCTGCTTTCTACGGGGCTCCAACCGTAGCCCACGGCATCTTCGTACAAATGCGAAAATGTTGAGGCGTACACCATCAGTTTTTTGGGCACGCAGCCGCGAATTACGCAGGTTCCGCCTACTAAGTCATTTTCGGCGATCGCCACTTTTGCTCCGTAGGATGCCGCTCGCTTGGAACTCGCCAATCCGCCCGAACCCGCGCCTATCACAAACAAGTCGTAGTCGTATGTCATAATTGTCTGTACTTTCCTATTTCCAACTTGCCAAGTTTACGCTTCACTTTTCTTAATCATATCTCAAAAAACTCGACCTTTTTTTTGGAGTCTAGTGCTTGACTTCTTGTCATTGACATAGTATTATTAAATAATAGAAATCTATTCAAAATTTTTACAACTGCTCACACTCCCATTATTAGATTATACATCAAGCCAGTGCCAAAAAACATATCAAAATGTATACTTTTTCTGGCCGCGAAAATCAGCAGATATCAAGAAAAATTTTGAACCCCAGATACACGCGGCTCTAGACATAATCGACTGCTGCGCGCGATCGCTCATAGCATTTCGCGATCGCAATCAATAAAACTCATATCTTGCAGCATTTGTGGGGATCTGTAGGGGCGGGTTCGCCAACAACTTTCAAGCTTGCAGATAAGTTAAATAAACCCGCCCTCCCCACGATAAATCCCCTTATTGACATTGGGGCAATATCTCAGATAAAACAAATTCGAGTCAATCGTTAAACCCTGTCTAAAGTGACTGTATCTAAGTAATAAGGTTGTAATTCAATGAAATCATCTCATCTGAACAATTTATTCTCTAAATTATTAAAAAAAGTCCCCTTAAGGATTATTTTTACGGTTCCCTTTATGATTGAAATTTTTATCATAGTTGGATTAGTGGGGTTTCTCTCTTATAAAAACGGAAAAGAAGCCGTCAACGAAATTGCCGTTGAATTGCGTGAAGAAATTACATTAGAAATCCAAGAATATATTAAAAACCAGTTATCTGCTCTAGTTATGATTCATAAACTTAACGCTGATGCTATTGAACGGGGTGAGTTAAGTCTCGATTTACAAGAGCGAGAGACGCAAAAATATCATTATTTATGGCAAATGATTAAAAATTTTGATGGCGTCAGTCGGATCGGTTTATCTTCTCAAGATAAAAATCAATATTTAGAGGTTTGGAGAAAGCCAGGAAATGGAGAATTAAGATTTGTTGTCTCCAATGCTTCTACCAATTATTTTACCTTTGAATACGCCATTAGTCCCCAAGGTCAGCCTACCAAAGTAATGGAAAAAATTACCACCAGACATTACGATCCCAGGCAGCGTCCTTGGTATATTGGAGCAGTCAAAGCAGGTAAACTAAATTGGGCGCCCGTTTATTCAGGAATTGACTACAATATCTTTTTTCTGGATCTTTGCCAGCCCATTTACGATCGAAATAATAAACTCTTAGGTGTGATTAGTGCTACTTATGAATTAGATAAGGTTCAAGATTTTCTGGGCAAACATAAGATTGGCAAGCACGGACAAACATTTATTTTTGATCGAGAAGGGTTATTAGTAGCGACTTCTGAAGATGAAAGTAGTCTGAATAATAGTAAAAATTCAAAAAAGACCGCACGACCATCTATCGATCGGAGTAGCAATCCTCTCATTCAAGCTACAGCAAAGTATTTAAAAAAATATTTTGTTGACTTTCATAAAATTGAGCGAAGCTATCAATTTGAATTTAACTATAACGAGCAGCTACAATTTCTGCAAATTTCGCCCTATAAAGATGAGTTAGGGATAGATTGGTTGATTGCGACTGTTGTACCTGAATCGGACTTTTTCGACCGAATTGATGTTAATACTCGGCAGACAATTTTAGTATGTATTTTCGCATTTTTTTTAGTAATAATTATTGGAATTATGACGGCTAATTGGGTAGCACAACCAATTTTAGCTCTTAAAAATGCTGCCAAAGATATTTCTGAAGGCAAATTAAATTCCCAGGTGAGAATTGACCAAACTTATGAATTAGGAGAACTGGCTATTTCCTTTAACAGTATGGCCGCTCAATTAAAAGAAATGTTTGAAAATTTAGAAGAAAAAGTTGAAGAAAGGACAGAAGAATTGGTAATCGCTAAGGAAAAAGCGGAAGTTGCCAACCAAGCCAAAAGTACATTTATTGCCAATATGAGCCATGAATTGCGATCGCCCCTGAATGCTATTCTCGGCTTTTCTCAGCTAACGATGCGCGCCCCAAACTTGCCATCGGAACAATACAAAAATGCAGGCATCGTCTATCGCAGCGGCGATTACCTATTGACGCTGATTAATAATATCCTCGATTTATCCAAAATCGAAGCAGGCAAAACTACCCTCAATTCTAAAGATTTTGACTTGTATCGTTTGCTGGATGATTTAGAAGAGATGCTGCATCTGTCGGCTAGTAATGCGGGCTTGAAGTTGCTCTTTCAGCGTACAGAAAATGTGCCCCGCTATATCTGCACGGATGAAGTAAAACTGCGTCAGGTTTTAATCAATTTACTCAGCAATGCCATCAAATTTACCTCAGACGGTCAAATTACTCTCAATGTGTTTCAGGGAGATAGAGAAACAGCGGATGTTTTTAATCTTCATTTTCGGCTGCGCGATACTGGGGTAGGGATTGCAGCAGCAGAACTACCAAATATTTTTGATGCTTTTTCCCAAGCCCAAGCCGGAAAAGAAATGCAAGAAGGAACGGGATTGGGTTTAGCAATCAGTCGCAAGTTTGTGCAATTGATGGGCGGAGATATTTCTGTTGAAAGCGACTTAGGAAAAGGCACAACTTTTCAATTTAATATTCACGCGAAATTGGGTCAAGAAACAGCCAGCAAGAGTTCAGAAGAGCATTCAATAGTGCTGGGGCTGGCTCCCGGTCAACCTACATATAAAATTCTTACAGTAGATGACAAATCTATTAATCGACAACTGCTGATTAAGCTTTTGAGTCCCTTGGGATTTGAGGTAAAAGAAGCTAGTAACGGACAAGAGGCGATCGCCATTTGGGATGAATGGGAACCGCATTTAATCTGGATGGACATGAGAATGCCTGTGATGGATGGTTATGAAGCCACCAAACATATTAAATCCACCACAAAAGGCCACGCTACCGCCGTCATTGCTCTCACAGCCAGCGTATTAGAAGAAGAAAAAGCGCTCGTGCTTTCGGCTGGATGCGATGACTTTCTCCGCAAACCTTTTTCTGAACACAGCATTTTTGAAACACTTACTAAACATCTTGGTGTACAATATATCTTAACCGAAACGAGTTTACCAATATTAAACGACCCAGCAGCAAGCATCTTGACCCTCCAACACCTCACCTGTATGCCTCAAGAATGGATCGCTCAATTATACCAAGCTGCTCTTGAGGCTAATACTAATCTGGTTGTGCAACTCATAGCAGAAATTCCCGGAAGCGAGAATCATTTGATACAATCGCTAACGCAACTTGTACGTAAATTTCAATTTGAACAGTTAGTTGACCTAGCCGAACCCTTAATCAACAATGAATATTAATTGTGAAACACCAAATAAAGGTAACATTCTGATCGTAGATGACCTTCCAGAAAATCTACAATTACTAAGTGATGCGCTCCTCAATCTTGGATACACTGTTCGCAGCGTCACTAGCGGGCGAATGGCACTGAAAACGGTGCAGGTGAAGCGACCGGATGTCATTTTGTTAGATGTCAAAATGCCAGAAATGGATGGCTATCAAGTCTGTAGACTTCTCAAACACAATGAAAATTTTAACAGCATTCCAGTTATTTTTATCAGTGCTTTAGATGATGTTTTCGACAAGGTAACTGCCTTTAAGTCCGGTGGAATTGATTACATTACCAAACCATTTCAGATTGAAGAAGTCGTAGCGCGGCTGGAAAATCAGTTGACAATTCAACGCCAGCAATGGCTTTTGGAACAAGAAGTTAGTCAGCGCCGGGAAACAGAAGAGGTACTTTATCAGTCTAGAGCATTGCTGGCGAGTGTTTTGAACAGTTCCCTCGATGGGGTGGCGGCAATGGAGGCTGTGCGCGATCGCACCACGGGAGATATTCAAGATTTTCGCTGTTTAGTTGCCAATCCTGTAATTGCCAGAGCCTTGGGAAATCGGCGCGAAGATACGATCGGCAAATTGGTGCTAAAAAAATTGCTGAGTCATCTCGATCCAGAACTATTCGATCGCTTCGTTAATGTTGTTGAAACAGGAGAAACTTTACAACAAAATTTTTATGATAAATCAGGAGAGTCTTCCTGGTTTCACTTTGTAGCCGTCAAACTGGGTGATGGTTTTGCGATTACTATCCGTGATATCACCGCACGGAAAAAAGCCGAATTTCAATTACAACAGCAAGCGGAAAGTTTAGAACTTACTTTGCGCGAACTAAAGCGTACCCAAGCTCAACTCATCCAAAGTGAAAAAATGTCTTCGATTGGGAATCTGGTTGCAGGTGTCGCCCATGAAATCAACAATCCGGTTAACTTTATTCACGCCAATTTGAGGCCTGCTAATGAATATTTCCAAGATTTATTGAATTTGGTAAAACTCTATCAAGAACACTTTCCCAATCCGCCAACAAAAGTCACAGCGCAAATCGATGCGATCAATCTAGATTTCTTGAAAGAAGACCTGCTCAAACTTCTAAATTCTATGCGGGTAGGAACCGATCGCATTCGGGAAATAGTTCTGTCCTTGCGTAATTTCTCCCGTCACGATGAGTCAGAATGCAAACGAGTGAATATTCATCAAGGGATTGACAGTACGCTGATGATTCTCCAACATCGCTTAAAACAGACACGAGAAAATTCTGAAATTCTGGTAATCAAAGATTACGACCAACTGCCCCCGATCGAGTGTTATTCCGGTCAACTAAATCAGGTATTTATGCAGCTTCTGAATAATGCTATTGATTCCGTGTCCGCCCAATGTATGGAGGAGCAAGGAGAAATTAAAATTAAAACTCAACTTATAAGTAATAATCGAATATCAATCAAAATCTCCGATAATGGCTTGGGAATCCCTCAAGAGATACAATCTAAATTATTTGATCCTTTTTTTACTACAAAACCTGTGGGAAAAGGTACAGGACTGGGACTGTTTATCAGTCACCAGATTGTGGTCAATAAACACAGCGGAAATTTATATTGTAACTCTCAAATAGGACAAGGAGCGGAATTTGTAGTTGAAATAAATACGACAACAAACTGTTAATTTAGTATTGTAGGGTACGTCAGTTTTAATGCGTTTCCCATGTATATTCAGTGTTATAGCTAACGCACCCTACATGGATAGTTAGTGGTTTAAATGCGTAACAGCTTACTAGCTTTGGGAAATGAATATTAAGCCTTTCTACAATCATGGATCGCTGTGAGCCGATCGGTTGCTGCTTTTCGATCGCTCCCTTGAATTAGAATAGCATTTAAGCCGCGAAAACCGATAAGAAGTGTTAACTTAGTAGTTAGCTGTATCGATCGCACATAAAAAAAATGCCTGAACTACAAACCGCTACCTACCAAGACCTCGACCAGCAAGT
>ENA-OBIT01000595-OBIT01000595.1-metagenomes-genome-assembly--contig:-NODE-595-length-15569-cov-4.03642_pt1 | contig 15569 bp, 15 predicted proteins | sample MGYA00153386_OBIT01 | MGnify analysis MGYA00153386
TCGGCGAGCGCGCCGGACCGGCTGGTCCGGTCGCCGAGCCCGATTCTGCGGCTTTCAAGGCGCAGACTGCCCAGCGCCTGTGGATGCTTTTTGGGTCATGGCTGCGGCTCGGCTGTTTCAGCAGCCTGGAAATTCACGGCGCGACCGGGCACCACCGTCGAGATGGCGTGCTTGTAGACCATTTGCGTGACCGTGTTTCGCAACAAAACCACGTACTGATCGAAGGATTCGATGTGACCCTGAAGCTTGATACCGTTGACGAGATAGATCGACACAGGGACATGCTCCTTGCGCAGCAAATTCAGAAACGGATCCTGCAGCAATTGGCCTTTGTTACTCACGATATGCTCCGTGTTGGTCATTGAACGTCGACGTTATCACAGGGTTCTTTAGCGAAGGCGTTCATCAGGGCAATGCCCTCTTCCACCGGCGGAGTCCCGTCAAGCCTTGTCGTCGAACGGGTTGCGCGACGATCGCATTTCGATCTTCAGGGGGGTGCCGGTGAGCTTGAAATGCTCCCGGAAGCGCCCTTCAAGAAAGCGCTTGTACGTGCTCGAGATGTGGTCGAGCGAATTGCCGTGGATCACGATGATCGGCGGGTTCATTCCGCCTTGGTGGGCGTAACGCAACTTGGGCCGAAACGCCCCCGCACGTTGAGGGGCTTGCAGTTCAACGGCCTCCTGCAGCAGGCGGGTCAGCACCGGGGTCGGCATTTTTCGGATGGCTGAAGCGTGGGCGTCGGCGATCGCCTGCCACACCGGACCGAGGCCCTGGCGCTTGATGGCCGAGATATTCATCACTGGAGCGAACTTCAGGAATGCCAGCCGTTGCTCGATCGAACGCTGCAGCGTCTGCTTCTGATAGTCGTCGACCGCGTCCCACTTGTTGACGGCAAGCACCACAGCGCGCCCGCTTTCCAGGATGTAGCCGGCGATGTGGGCGTCCTGATCGGTCACGCCCTGGGTCGCGTCGAGCAACAGCAGCACCACGTTTGCGCCAGCGATCGCCTGCAGCGTTTTGACGACGGAAAACTTCTCGATCGCCTCGAACACCTTGCCGCGGCGGCGCAGGCCGGCCGTGTCGATCAATTCAAAACTCTGACCGTGGCGTTCGAACGGCACGCTGATCGCATCCCGCGTGGTGCCGGGCTGGTCGAATGCCACCAGGCGCTCCTCACCCAGCCACGTGTTGATCAGGGTCGACTTGCCCACGTTGGGACGGCCCGCCACGGCCAGTCGGATCGCGCCACCATCTTCGGGCGTGTCTTCTTCGGGGTCGTGAACGAAGCCGGCCAGCGCGGCGTCGGTCAGGCTGCGCACGCCTTCGCCATGGGCCGCAGACACCGGATGCGGATCGCCCAGGCCGAGCTCAAAGAATTCGGCCAACGCTGGCGACTCGGCCATGCCTCTCGGCCATGCCTTCGGCCTTGTTCGCGGCCAGCACGACCTTCTTGCCCTGCGTGCGCAAGTACTTCGCGATGTCATGGTCCTGCCCGGCCACGCCGGAACGCACGTCGACGACGAAGATCACGGCGTCGGCCTCGGCCACCGCCTGGCGCGTCTGCTTGGCCATCTCCTTGACGATGCCCGTCGCACTGTCTGGCTCGAAGCCACCGGTGTCGACCACGATGAATTCGCGCTCGCCACTGCGACCATCGCCGTAATGACGGTCACGCGTCAGGCCCGCGTAGTCGGCCACGATCGCATCGCGGCTCTTGGTCATGCGGTTGAACAGCGTCGACTTGCCGACATTGGGTCGACCGACGATCGCGATGACCGGTTTCATGCGCGCTCGCCAAGCGGCGTCAAGCCGCGACGCTCACTCGGGCCGAAAAGCATAGAGCCCGCCGGAACGCGTCACCACCAACATCGTGGTGCCCGAAGCGACCGGCGCACCGGCGACGCCGCTGTTGTCGGTGTTCATGCGCAACTGTGCCGCGCCGGTGTCGCGCGCCAGCCAATGCACGGTGCCGCTGGCATCGCCGTACACGACGGTCTGGCCGACGCTGAGAGGTGTGGTCAAGCGGCGATTCATCAAGGCGTCCGAGGTCCAAGCCACCTCTCCGGTCCGGGTGCGCCAGGCCGTCATGCGGTCGGATGCGTCGGCGCTTTGGATGTACTGCTCGTCGCCCCCGACGGCCTCGATGCCACCGCCGATCTTGGACCACAGCAGGGTGCCACGCTCCGCATCCACACAGCCGATCGCCGCCTGGAACGACCGGGCACACACCATCATCCCGATACGTGCCGCCGGCCCGACCAAATCGGCCAACCGCTCGACTTCGTTGGTGCCGCGAGGCGACGCCACCGGCACCTCCCAGCGCACCGTGCCGCGCAGCGGATCGATACCCGCCAGCCGCGGGCCTTGCCCGACCACCAGCGTGTCGCGCACCGCCGCCAGCACGCCCGGCTGCGACAGCGTCAGCGGATCGCCGGGACGCTGCAGGATCCACAGCCGCTTGCCGTCGATGGCGTCGAAAGCCTGCACCGATCGGTCCACACTCAACACGAACACCCGGTCACCCGCCACCAGCGGTGCGGTCGTGACCCGCGTGCCGACAGGCATTCGCCACTTGATTCGGCCGGCCTCCAGCGCGACCACTTCGTTGTCGCGCGTCACCACCGCGGCCGTGCGACCGTCGCTGCCCACGCCGGCGCTGAGCACCTTGCCCACGCTGACGCGCCAGACCTGCGCACCACTGTCGGCTTGGATCGCCATCACGGTGCCGTCCGTACCAGCCACCGTGAAGGTGCCTGCGTTCACCGCCACGGTGAGCGGAAACTTGACGCTGTCGAGTCGCTGGTTCCAGACCAGCTTTCCAGCAATTTTGGGTGTCAAAGACTCGAGCGGCTTGGGCTTCTCGGGGCCAGAGGCACAGCCTGCCAACAGCAAAGCCAAGCCCAACGGGGCCCAAGTCCATTTCGAACTGCCGAGAAACCGAATCATGAAGCGGCCCCCGACGCCGCTGCTTCGGCCGGCGGCGCGGCGCCGAGCGATGTGAGTTTGGCCTCGATCAGCCGGCGGTAGTCCACCTTGGGATCCATCGCGGCATAGGCTTTGATGAACGCAGCCTGCGCCTCGGCCTTTTTGCCTGGGCGAACAAGATGTCGCCGGGCGAACAAGATGTCGCCGCGCCGGTCGAGCATCAATGCCTCGAACTCAGGCGATGGGGCGGCGTCGAGCTGCTTGAGCGCTTCGTCGTACTTCTTCTGGTCCAGCAGGATGCCTGCCGCGCGCAGACGCGCCACAGTCCGGTATTCAGTCTCGGGTGCGTGTTCGGCGACCCAAGCAAGGGTCACAACAGCCGCGTCGGCCTGCCCCTTGTCCAGCTGCACCTTGGCGGTGAGCAATGCGGCCTGCTGCGTGTAAGCAGTGCCCGAGAAACGCTCTTTCATGTCCGCAAAAATTCGAGATGTCCGATCGGCGTCGCTGGCCTGCGCGGCCTTGTCGAGCTCGTCGTACATCGCGCCCGCTTTGATCGCCTGATCACGCTGCCACCAGTTCCAGCCGTTCCATGCCGCAAAAGCACCCAGCACCACGATCAACAACCACGTGATCGGATTGCCGAACTGCTTCCAAAAAGATTTGAGCTGCTCGAGCTGTTCCTGGTCTTCGAGGTTGAGATGGGTGGCCATGAAATAGTGGATCGAGTGGAGGCGGGATTATGCGTCGCGCAGTTGCGCCGCCCAGTCGGACACCAGCGCAAGCGGAAACGTCCTTTGCGCCACGGCGGCGTCGCGCAGCGATTTGCAGGCGACCTCGCCGCGGGCGAGTTCGTCGGCGCCAAAAATCAAGGCATGGCGCGCACCGCTGGCGTCGGCGCGCTTGAATTGCGACTTCATGCTGCCCCACGATTCACGGCCGGCCGCATGCATCTGCACCGACAGCCCGGCCGCTCGAAGCGTTTCGCAAATCCCGATCGCCGCGACCATCGCGCCGGCATCGGGCACCACGGCGTAGACATCGGGTGTCGATACAGGCACCTGCACACCGGCTTGTTCAAGCAGCAACAGCATGCGCTCGATGCCCATGCCCCAGCCGACGCCGGGCGCGGGCTTGCCGCCGAGCTGCTCGATCAGCGGGTCGTAGCGACCGCCACCGCACACCGTGCCTTGCGAGCCCAGGCGGTCGGTCACCCACTCGAAAACGGTCAGGTTGTAATAGTCCATGCCGCGCACCAGCCGCGCGTTGATGCGGTACGGCTGCCCGGCCGCGTCGAGCACCGAGCGCACCGCATTCAGGTGCGAGAGCGAGGCCTCGCCCAGGAAATCCATCAGCTTCGGTGCCGCTTCGATCAGCCCCTGCATCAAGGGGTTCTTGCTGTCGAGGATGCGCAGCGGGTTGCTGTGCAGGCGACGCCGCGCGTCGTCGTCGAGCATCACCGAATGCGCCTCGAAATGCGCGACCAGCGCGCGGCGGTGCGACAGCCGCTCGTCGGGTTGACCGAGGCTGTTGAGTTCCAGCCGCACGTCGCGGCCTTCCACCAGCCCCAGGTCTCGCCACAGCGCACGGCACATCAGGATCAGCTCGGCGTCGACATCCGGCCCGGCGAATCCCATCGCCTCGGCACCCACCTGGTGAAACTGACGGTAGCGGCCTTTCTGCGGCCGTTCGTGGCGAAACATCGGGCCGATGTAGTAGAGGCGCCGGCCGCTGTCACGCAGGAACGAATGCTCATTCATGGCGCGCACCACGCCGGCAGTACTTTCAGGACGCAGCGTCAGGCGGTCGCCATTCATCGCGTCTACCCATGAATACATCTCTTTCTCGACAATGTCCGTCACCTCGCCAAGGCCGCGCACGAACAGCGCGGTCGGCTCGACGATCGGCGTGCGCACGTTGGCGTAGCCATAGCGCGCCATCAGTGCGCGCACCTTGTCCTCGAACCACTCCCAACGCGCCGATTCGGGCGGCAGGATGTCGTTCATGCCCTTGACGGCGCGCAGCGGAACGCTGTCGGCCTTGGATGGTTCAGCCATGTGCTGCTTCGGTGGTTTGAATATCCGCGGGCCACGCCGCAGCGCAATGCGCTCCGCGCCCGTCGCGGCAGGTCTAAACGGGCATGCGGGTCACCGCGGCGCTCGCGCCGTAGCGCTTGTCGATGTAGTCCTCGACCAGCACCTGGAACTGCTGCGGGATGCCGTCGCCACGCAGGGTCAACGCCTTTTCACCGTCGATGAACACCGGCGCCGCCTGCGCTTCGCCCGTGCCTGGCAAGCTGATGCCAATGTCGGCGTGCTTGCTCTCGCCCGGACCGTTGACGATGCAGCCCATCACGGCCACCTTCATGTTCTCGACGCCTGGATAGCGCAGCTTCCACAATGGCATCTGAGCGCGCAGGTACTGGTCGATCTGCTGCGCCAATTCCTGGAACGTGGTGCTGGTGGTGCGGCCGCATCCGGGGCATGCGGTCACACTCGGGTTGAACGCGCGCAGGCCAAGCGACTGCAGGATCTCGAGCGCGACGACCACTTCCTGCGTGCGCGCTTCGCCCGGCTGGGGCGTCAGCGAAACGCGGATCGTGTCGCCGATGCCTTCTTGCAGCAACACAGCCAGCGCAGTGCTCGACGCCACGGTGCCCTTGGTGCCCATGCCGGCCTCCGTGAGGCCCAGATGCAGCGCGTAGTCGCAGCGCCGTGCCAGTGCACGGTAGACGCTGATGAGGTCCTGTACGCCCGACATCTTGCACGACAGGATGATCTGGTCCGCTCGCAGGCCGAGCGTCTCGGCACGCCCGGCCGACTGGATCGCCGAAGTGAGGATGGCGCGGTACATGATCTGCTTCGGCTCGAAGGGATCCGCCAACCGGGCGTTGTCATCCATCATCTGCGTCAGCAGTTCCTGGTCGAGGCTGCCCCAGTTGACGCCGATGCGCACCGGCTTGCGATAACGCGCTGCCACCTCGATCATTTGAGCGAACTGCCGGTCGTGCTTGTCGCCCTTGCCCACGTTGCCCGGGTTGATGCGGTACTTTGACAGCGCCTCGGCACACGCCGGAAAGTCCGTCAGCAGCCGATGCCCGTTGTAATGAAAGTCGCCGATCAGCGGCACGTCGATGCCCATGCGGTCGAGCTGCTCGCGGACATGGGGCACCGCCTGCGCCGCTTCGGGCGTGTTGACCGTGATGCGCACCAGCTCCGAGCCCGCCAGCGCCAATTCCTTGACCTGGATCGCCGTCTCGATCGCGTCGACCGTGTCGGTGTTTGTCATCGACTGCACACGCACCGGGGCGTCGCCGCCGATGGTGACCACGCGGCTGCCCCAGCGCACTTCGACCTGGCGCGAGCGGCGCGGTGCCGGGCTCGCCGGTTCGACGAAATCATCCAAAGCGGGTCGACTTTCTTGCATGGCCATGCTCGGTGCTACCTGAGTTCGAATCGGGCAACGTTGTCGCGCGTGTGCGGTAACAAGTCGAAGGGCTGACCGCGAAACACCAGCTGCGTGGCCGACGCGTTGCCAATCTTCACCTTCATCGGCAGGACGCCTTCGAGGCCCAGCGTCTCGCCGACCGGCACGACCCTCGAGATCAGCGACTGTCCGCGCGCATCGAGCACCTCGACCCACGAGCCGGCGATGGTGCGCACTTGCAGCACGCGGGGTGCCGCAGCGACCGGCAGCACGTCAGCCGCAGAGACCACGACGGCCTCGCCCGGCGCGACCGGCGAAGCCAGGCCCACCGGCGAGGAAGCCGCGGCAGGCCCCGACGCCGAGGTCGCCGGCGCCGACGAATCCGGCGCTGCGGCGCTGGCCGCTTGGTCGGGCAGCGAGATCGAAATCGTCGACGAGGCAGCACCCGCGGGCGCTTGCAGCCCGTTCCACACGCCGGCGGGCAGCAGGTAGACGATTGCTGCGGCCAGCAGCAACACGATCGGCCCCCACACCGCAGGCCTGGCCAATTGCGACAGACCGCTGCTGGCGGAGCGTCCCGAATCGCCGTGAAAGGTCGTTTTCAAGCCTTCGGCGACGCGTTCGAGCCGGTGCCCGTTGGGAGGCGGCAACAACGCGAGCACCGGCAGCGGATCGATCTTCAGCGCGCGACAAACGGCCTGCGCCAATGCGCGGGTGAAGGTAGCGTCCGGCAGTTCGGCGTAATTGTCCGACTCCAGCAGTTCCAGCTTGCGCGGCGTCACCTTGATGCCAGCCGCCAGCGCGCCGATGTGCAATCCCTGCGCCAGGCGCGCCCGGCGCAGCAAAGAGCCCGCGGTGGCGGCGCCTTGGCGCTCGGCCGACTCACTCATCAAATGCCCCTTTTTGAAATGCTGTCGCCTCGCGCGAGGTCGGGAAACCCGAGATCAACCGTCGCCCCAGCGCTTGCGTCGCAGGTCCGTCGCCCAACCGATGCTCGATGCGGATTGCCAGCCACAACGTCTCGGCGCTGGCCATATCGGCCATGCCATTGACGCGTTGCAAGTAGCCTTGTGCGCGCTCGTACTGACCGCGCCGATACAGCACTTCCGCCAAATGGTACGAAGTGGACGGATTGCCGGGCGCCAGCTGAAGCGATTGCAGCAGCGTGCTTTCCGCTTGCGGCAGATTGCCCGCGTAGGCCTGGCACAGCCCCTGCGCCAGCAAGGTACGGGCCGAATCGCGGTACTGCGGCACGCCCAGTGCCTGCCTGAACAGGCTGTCAGCTTCCGGGTAGCGCTTGAGCTGGCACAGGTACCAGCCGAAGTTCTGCATCGCGTCGGCATCGCGCGGGTTCAGCAGCAGCGCGTTGCGAAAGCTTTCCTCCGCAAGCCGCTCGTCGCCGAGGTTGGCGTAGATCAGATCGGAAGAGCGTCGTGTAGGGAAAGAGTGTAGATCTCAGCTTGACCTCGTCGAGCGCCACCGTGACCTGGCCACGTGCAAAGTAAGCGCTCGCCAGTTCCAGCCTCACGCGAGCCCGGCGCATGGACTCCGGCTCGTCGGACGCGGTCACGCGGTCTTTCGACTCGGCGCGCGCGACAGGCTGCACACCGCCGCTGCCGGCGCAGCCAGCCATTACTGCCACCACCAGAGCGGCCAGCGTTACCAGCGACTTGACCGGGCGCGGACGCGGCGCCATCACGGGCGCTGACCTGAAAAAGCCGAAGCGACACGGGCATCGGCCGCTGCAGCACGCCGATGAACCTGAATCGGACTGCCGCGCGACATGCGCTCGGCGACGCGGGTGCGGTCCTGCACCTCGCCAGCAAGTTGCCCACAGGCCGCAGCGATGTCGTCTCCGCGCGTCTTGCGCACGGTCGTTACAAGGCCGGCGCCCTGCAACACCGCGGCGAATGCCATCACCCGTTCGTGCGGCGAACGAGTCAAGCCAGCCTGCGCAAACGGGTTGAACGGAATCAAGTTGAACTTGCACGACACACCCTGCCGATGCACACCGTCGCCATGCACCAGCGCCACCAGTTCGCGCGCCTGATCGTCGCTGTCGTTGACGCCGTCGAGCATGCAGTACTCGAACGTGATGAAGTCGCGGGGCGCCTTGTCGAGGTAACGCTGGCAAGCGGCCATCAGTTCGGCGATCGGGTACTTGCGGTTCAGCGGCACGAGCCGATCGCGCAAGATGTCGTTCGGCGCGTGCAAGGACACTGCCAACGCCACCGGACAGTCCACGCGCAACCGGTCGATCATCGGCACCACGCCCGAGGTCGACAGCGTGACGCGCCGTCGCGACAGGCCATAACCATGGTCGTCGAGCATCGTGCGCAGCGCGGGCAGCACCCCGGCGTAATTCTGCAGCGGCTCGCCCATGCCCATCAGCACGACGTTGCTGATGGCGCGAACACCCTCGGGCAGGTTCAGACGCCGTCTGAGCGAATGTTCGGCGTGCCATAACTGCGCGACGATCTCGAATGTGTGCAGGTTGCGGCTGAATCCCTGGTGGCCGGTTGAACAAAACGGACAGCCGACCGCGCAGCCGGCTTGCGACGAGATGCACAACGTGCCGCGATCGGCTTCGGGGATGAAGACGGTTTCGACCGCGTCGCCGCCGCCCACGTCGAACAACCACTTGATGGTGCCGTCGTCGGACACCTGCTCACTGACGATCGGCAGTGCCGACACGCACGAATTACCAACCAGCTTGTCGCGCAGCGACTTGGCCAGATCGGACATCGATGCGAAGTCGGACGCGCCTTTCTGATGAATCCAGCGGAACAATTGGGTGGCGCGAAACCGCTTCTCGCCCAACTGCGCGCAGAACGCGATCATCCCGTCACGGTCGTGCTCGAGTAGGTTGGCCATTCGGCTCGTGGGTGGGGCGGACGGCGCGGCACGCCGTCAGCGGGCGTGAACGTCGATACCGGCAAAGAAAAACGCGACTTCGGCAGCGGCCGTCTCGGGTGAGTCCGAACCATGCACTGCGTTGGCATCGATGCTGTCGGCGAAATCGGCGCGAATCGTGCCGCGCTCGGCTTTTTTGGGGTCGGTGGCGCCCATCAGTTCACGATTCTTTGCAATGGCACCCTCGCCTTCCAGCGCCTGAATCATCACCGGGCCGGAGATCATGAATGCCACCAAATCATTGAAAAACGGCCGTGCCTTATGCACCGCATAAAAAGCCTCGGCTTCGCCGCGCGACAGATGCGCCATGCGAGACGCCACGACCTTCAGCCCGGCGCCTTCAAAACGCGCATAGATCTGACCGATCACATTTTTTGCGACGGCATCGGGTTTGATGATCGACAGAGTGCGTTCAAACGCCATGGTTTTTCCACCGCCACCACCGTAGCCACCTCCTCCGCCACCGCTGCGTCCGCCGCCGCGACTCCCGCCGCCGCGATTACCGCCACCGCCGCCCGACTTGCGATGAAACGCGTCCGCGCCGATGTAGCCGACCGAGGTCTGCAATGGGTCGGGTTGCTTCACACCACCCGGGTCGCGCCTGGAGTCGGGTGCGGGGCCGCTGCCACCGGCGCCGAAACCTCCGCCTCCGCGTCCGAAGCCGCGGCCACCTGCCGGGCTGCGCGGGTTCTGCACGAAGCGCTTGTCAAAGGTCTGCTCGAGCGGATTGGGTATCTTGCTGTGGTCGATCTCGTCCTCGTCGCGGTCCGGGTCACGGTCCAGCTCGAGCTGGCGCTCCGCGCCGCGCTGCATCGGCTGCGGGCCGCCTTCGGCGACCGGGCTGCGCACCGGGCCGCGAATGCGGTCGTTCGGCCGCGCGCCCTGCTGGCGGTCACCGCGCTGCATCTGAGGCGGCGAGCCGCGTCCTTCGCCCCGGCCATCGCTGCGCGCATCGCGCGGCTCGCCGTTGCCGGCCGCGAGCCGGCGAATGGCGCGCACATCGTTCTCGTCGAGGTCGGTCCAGACGCCGCGCTTGAGGCCACGCGGCAACACCACGGTGCCATAACGGATTCGAATCAGCCGGCTGACCGTCAGCCCGACGGCGTCGAACAGCTTGCGCACCTCGCGGTTGCGCCCTTCCGTGATGACGACCCGATACCAGTGGTTGACGCCCTCGCCACCGCCGTCCTCGACGGATCGAAAGCTCGCTTCCTGCCCATCGACGTCGACCCCTTCGAGCAGATCGGCCTTGTCGTCGGGCATCAAGGTGCCGAGCACGCGCACCGCATATTCACGTTCGACGCCGAAGCGCGGGTGCATCAGCTGATTGGCCAGTTCACCGGAGTTGGTGAACAGCAGCAGACCTTCCGTGTTGATGTCGAGCCGGCCGACCGATTGCCACTTGCCCTGCTGCAGGCGCGGCAGGCGCCGGTACACGGTGGGCCGGTTCTGCGGATCGTCGTTCGTGACAATCTCGCCCACTGGCTTGTGGTAAGCAATGATGCGCGGCGGCGGCGGCATGATTCGGTATTTGACAGGCTTGCCACCGACCTTGATGCGGTCGCCGAAGGACACCCGCTGTCCGATGTGAGCGACCTCGTCATTGACCGTCACCCGCCCGTCAAGAATCATTTGCTCCAGATCTCGGCGCGAGCCGACACCGGCCTGCGCCAGCACCTTGTGCAGCTTCGGCGCCTCGGGCTCGGCTTGCAGGATGCGCTTCGGGGCGGCGGCCGGCGTTTCTGATTCCGGTTCCGGTTCCTCGACATCGAACTCACCCGACAGCACCTGCGCAAACAACTCACCGGCCAGTAACGGCGCCGGCCGCGAGATCGCCGCTGCGGCGGTTTGCGAAGTGGGGCCGGCGTCGGATTCGGTCACGCCGTCCGTCGCGCCTGGCGCACTGGGCTCGCCCCTCTTGCGGTCGCGCCGCCCGCGCCGGCGACCGCGTTCGAGACGCGCCCCATCGCTGTCCATCGTGCCGTCCATCCCGCCGCCCCCCACGCCGCTGGCAGTCGCGGGACCGGCATCCGTCTGCACGCCTTCCTCAGCCGCAGCGACTGCCGAACCGGCCTCGGCCGGGGTGGAAATCACCACAGTCGCAGCAGCCGCAAACGGCGCCGCGACCGAAGGTCCACCGGCCGTGTCGCCGCGTTGAGAGTCGCCCATGGGCTCAGGGCCTGCCGCAAATGAACCGGAGTCGGACGCTCCTTCTGCAACCTCGGCGTCGACCGCCACCGCGCGCTTCCTGCGCGGCCTGGTGGGCGCATCGGCGGCAATCCGCTCGTCTGGCTCGGCTTGCGAAACGCCGGCAACGGCGACGGCGCCATCGTCGGACGGCCCAGCGGCCAGAGCGTCCGCTGCCACATCCGCACCCGCCACATCCGCACCTGCTTTGGGCGCTCGGCGCCGGCGGACCGCCTTGGCCGGTGACTCGGCGTTGTCCGCGACGTCCTGCAGGGGCACTGGGTCGATTTGGTCGTTCATGCGTGGGGTTCCCTGGGCGCCACTGGCGCTGTTTGCTCGTGGAAAAAGGACGGGTCTGCGTTCTGCGTGGCCGACCGAGCGAGCGCTTGCACGATCGGTGCGGTGGCGCTGTCCCATTCATCGGGGTCGCGCAGCGACGCGCTTAGCGACAGCGGCAGTTGCAACTCGGACGTATCGGTCAGGTTGGACGCGATCAGGCCGCCCGCGGCCGACTTGGTCGGCACGCTGTCCGGCGTGGGCAATTGCTCAAGGCTAACCAGGCCGAGGTCGTCGAGGAACTGGCGCGTGGTGGCCAGCAAGGCAGGCCGACCGGGAGACTCGCGATAACCAATCGCCTCGACCCAGCCGCGATCTTCCAACTGTTTGATGATTTGTGTTGCCACGGCCACACCCCGGATGTCTTCGATGTCGCCCCGCGTGACAGGTTGCCGGTAAGCCACGATGGCCAGCGTTTCCATCACGGCCCGCGAATACTTGGGCGGCTTTTCCGGATTCAGCCTGTCTAGATGGACGCGCATTTCCGGACGGCTCTGAAAGCGCCAGCCGCTTGCCAGCGATACCAGTTCGACCCCGCGCCCGTCCCAATCGCGGCACAGCTCGTCAAGCACGCTCGACAAAGCGTCGACAGCCAGCGTGTCGTCGAGCAATGCTCGCAGATCGCGCAGTTGCAGCGGCTGCTGCGCACAGAGCAGTGCAGTCTCGAGGACGCGCTTGGCATCCTGGGTGTTCATGTGCTGAATAGCTTCCTTGAATCTGGGGGTCCGGCATCCTGCACGGACTGTTGGGCGCGCCTGCCGCGTTCTGCTCGCTCAGCGAACCGAAATCGCACGACGACACCACATGTACCAACCTGAGCTTCGCGCTCCGCGCTGCTGCGGGGGTCCGGGTCCAAACATCAAGCGGGTTGCGCCACTGGCGCAAATCATCCGATCTGACTGTTCACCGAAACTACCTAAGTGTACTCGCACCCGCCTTAAGCTCAGCCTTCGCACCCGCATGAAGCTCAGCCTGGCAGGCGAGCCCAGGCGCTGGCCATGTCCGCGGGCAACGGCGACTCGAACGCGATCGCGTCGCCACTGGACGGATGCACAAACGCCAGGCGCGTGGCATGCAGTGCCTGCCGCACCAGTCCGAGCGCCGGGCGGCCGCCATAGACCGCATCTGCCACCAGCGGGTGTCCACGCGAAGCCAAGTGCACCCGAATCTGGTGGGTTCGGCCCGTGTGCAGCGTGCAGCGCACTGCGGTGTGGCCATCGCCTCGCGCCAGCCGTTCGACATCGGTGCGCGCCGCCCTGCCTGCCGCGAGCACTGCCATTTTCACGCGCGACTGCGGGTCGCGGCCGATCGGCGCTTCGATCTGCATCCGCGCCATCAGCATTTCACCGTGCACGACGGCGAGGTATTGGCGGTGCACCTCGCGAGCGCCGATTGCACGAACCAGCGCCGTCACCGCCTGCAGCGTCTTGCCCACCACCATCAACCCCGAGGTGTCTTTGTCCAGCCGGTGCACGATGCCTGCCCGTGGCAGCGCGGCCGACGCCGGGTGATGGGCCAGCAAACCGTTCAACAGGGTTCCGGACCAGTTGCCGGCTGCGGGGTGCACGACCAGCCCGGCTGGCTTGTTGACGACCATCAGTTCGCTGTCTTCGTGGACAAGGTCAAGAGCCATCGCTTCCGGCCGGAAGGCCCGACTTTCCGCACTGGGTACCAGTTCGACCGCCACCAACTGGCCGGCTCGCACCTTCCGCGAAGCGTTGTCGATCGATCGGCCATCGACCTGCACGTGGCCTTGCTCAATCAACCCTTGCAGATGGTTGCGCGAAAACTCCGGGACCATGTCGACCAGCGCGCGATCGATGCGCTGACCATGAAGCGACGCCTGCACAACTGCCTGACGCACCTCGGCAACGTCGTTCCAGGGCCCCTCCTTCCACCCCGGTTCATCGGCGTCCGACTCACTCTGCGCAACAGGCGCAGCACCGTCGGCCTGCAATGTCTCACTCATATACTTAGTTTCTATTTTCGACAGGAAGGCGCTCGCTGGACGACGCCGAGGGCCCCATGAATGTGACGCACTTGCTTCGAAGGCCACTGGCCTCCTGGTCGACGGCGCTGGTGATGTTGTCCGCTCTGACGGCCTGCGGCACGACCGCCAAGGATGAAACGGCAGGCTGGTCTCCTGAAAAATTGTACGCAATTGTACGCATCGGCGCGTGACGACGCTGCGGCCGGCAACTACGAACGAGCGGCCAAGCAATACGAACAACTTGAAGGTCGGGCCGCCGGATCCGTGCTGGCGCAGCAGGCGCAACTCGAACGCGCTTACGTGATGTACAAGTCGGGCGACCCGGCACAAGGCTTGTCGATCCTCGAACGATTCATCAAGCTGCACCCCACCAGCCCGGCGCTGGACTATGCGCTGTACCTGCAAGGCCTGTGCAACTTCAACGACAACCTGGGCATGCTCGGCAAACTGGCCCGCCAGGACCTGGCCGAACGCGACCAGCAAGCTTCGCGCGACTCTTACCAGTCGTTCAAACAGTTGGTCGACCAGTTTCCGCGCTCACAGTACGCGGACGACGCGCAGGTGCGCATGAACTACATCGTCAACTCGCTGGCCACCTACGAAGTGCATGTGGCCCGCTACTACTACCGGCGCGGTGCTTATGTCGCGGCCGTCAACCGAGCTCAGAAGACGGTACAGGAATTCCAGACCTCACCCGCGGTCGAAGAGGCGCTCTACATCATGGTGCAAAGCTACGAGCGCCTCGGGCTCGACGAGTTGCGCGACGGCGCCGACCGGGTGTTGAAGAAGAATTTCCCAAATTCGTCATTCCAGGACGTCGGCGTGCCCAAACGCCAGAGCGCCTGGTGGCAGTTCTGGTGAAGCAAGCTTTTGCGTCTGCCCGCCGCTCCGATGCGCATCAATATGGCAGGTCGGCCGCGCCCAACAAGGACAACCACTCCAGAGCCTGCGCCTCCGTCGTGGGTCCGCCGCGCCCAACAAGGACAACCACTCCAGAGCCTGCGCCTCCGTCGTGACCAACGACATGGGGGGCAGCGCCGCGCGCAGACGTTTGCCGTAGGACATCGTCGTCATGCGGGGGTCGCACACCACCAGCAGGCCGCGGTCGGTTTCTCGGCGGATCAGACGACCGGCACCCTGCTTCAACGACACCGCCGCCTCGGCCACGAAATATTCGGTGAACGCGTTGCGCCGCTGAGCCTCAAGCCGCTGTACCCGCGCCTGCACCAACGGATCGTTCGGCGGCGGAAACGGCAGCTTGTCGATCAGCACGCATTGCAGCGCGTCGCCCGGCACGTCGATGCCTTCCCAAAAACTTTGCGAGCCGACGAGCACTGACCGTGGTTGGGCCAGAAATTGCTGCAGCAACTGGCGCTTGGAACTCTGTCCCTGTTGCAGCACCTCGATCGAATCGCCATGACACTGGAAATCGGCGCGCAGCTGTTCGGCCACCGCCTGCAGTGCCCGCAACGTGGTGGTCAGCACGAAGGTGCGGCCGCCGAGCGCGCGCGCACACCGGCCCGCCAACGCCGCCACCGCGGCCGGGTGCCCGGGGTCGTTTGGCTTGGGAAAAGCGGCGGTCGGCACATAAAGTCGCGCGTTCCCGGCATAGTCGAACGGGCTGCCCACGCGCAACGTTCGCGCTTCTTCAAGCCCCGCCGGTTCGGTGAACCACGACAAACGCTCGTCGTCGCCCAGGGTTGCCGACGTGAACACCCAGGCCTTGGGCGCCGCGCTCATCTGCAGGCGCAGCGCGTCGCGGATGTCGAGCGGCGATTCGACCAGTCGAGCCTGG
>ENA-OBIT01000598-OBIT01000598.1-metagenomes-genome-assembly--contig:-NODE-598-length-15553-cov-11.1123_pt1 | contig 15553 bp, 17 predicted proteins | sample MGYA00153386_OBIT01 | MGnify analysis MGYA00153386
CACTACAATGGCATTGTAGGGGTCAGCGGTTCGAGCCCGCTATTCTCCATAAACATAGACTAGGGAAAAGGCACTGCCGTATCCTGATTTGTACCTAAACAGTACCGATCGCATCCTTAAGTTCGATCGGGCCTTTCGCATCAAGAAAACCAATTTTCCCGTAAAATCAAAACAGTCTATCTGCAAAAAAAAGGGGCTACCTGTGGCAAAGTCAACTGAACCCAGCAATCCAGAGAAGCCGAGCCAGCTTGCCCGATCGCCTCTGTACGACCTATCATTAGAGCTCAAAGGTCGAATGGTGCCATTTTCCGGGTGGGAGATGGCGGTGCAGTACAGCGGTCTGAGCAACGAACATCAAAAAGTGCGATCGCAAGCAGGAATGTTCGACATTTCCCACATGGGAAAATTTGGTTTGAGAGGGAAACAATTAAGAGAAAAATTTCAACCCTTAGTACCCTCCGACTTGAGTCGTCTGCAACCAGGTCAAGCTCAATATACAGTATTGTTAAATGCCAAAGGCTGTATCTTAGACGACATTATTTTCTACTGCCAAGAACCCGACTGCACCACTAGGGAAGAACGTGCAGTAATCATTGTCAACGCTGCCACTCGCATCCGAGATAAAGCTTGGATTTCCGCTCACTTAGAATTAAGCGTTGTAAGTTTCACAGACATTTCATCAGAAAAAGTTTTAATCGCAATTCAAGGGCCGGAAGCTATTAATTATCTCCAGCCTTTTGTGGAAGACAATCTATCACCAATTAAAGCCTTCGGTCACTTAGAAACAAACCTATTGGGACAGCCAAGTTTTATCGCTAGAACAGGATATACAGGCGAAGATGGCTTTGAGATCATGGTCGATGCTCAAGTTGGAAAAGAACTGTGGCAAAAACTATTAGCTGCTGGCGTTGTACCCTGCGGTTTGGGTGCGAGAGACACCTTGCGTTTAGAAGCGGCAATGGCACTGTACGGTCAAGATATTGACTATAATACCACACCTTTAGAAGCCGGATTGGGTTGGGTTGTTCACCTGGATACCAAAGGCGATTTTATTGGGCGGGAGGTTCTGGAACAGCAGAAAGCAACGGGAGTATCGAAGCGGTTGGTAGGGTTAGAAATGCAGGGGCGGCACATTGCGCGCCACGGCTATCCGGTAATATTTGAAAACGAAAAAGTAGGAGAAGTTACTAGCGGTACATTATCGCCGACGTTGAATAAGCCGATCGCACTTGCCTATGTTCCCACAAAATTAGCTAAAATTGGTCAGCAATTAGAAGTCGAAATTCGTGGCAAAAACTATCCGGCCAGCGTGGTCAAAAAACCATTTTATCGATCGCCCAATCGACTTAGTGAAAGCTTGTAGGGTGCGTCAGATAGAATCATCTTCGCCGCCTATAAAAAACTCTGACTGACGCACCTTACGAATTTCAGCAAAATTGCATCAAGTTGTAAGGTGCGTCATTTAATAAGATTTAATTGATACTTTATTCATTGCGAGAAAAGACATGGCACTACAATACCCCGATGACTTGAAATACCTGGACACTCACGAATACATCCGACTCGAAGGCGAAATTGCCACGATCGGCATTAGTGCCTTTGCCGTGGATCAACTCGGCGATATCGTGTTTCTAGATTTGCCCGAAGTGGGTGCAGGGTTGGAAAAAGGCGAAGCTTTCGGTACAGTCGAGTCAGTGAAAGCCGTTGAAGACTTGAAAGCGCCCGTTACCGGCACTGTCGTCGAACGGAATGATGCCATTGTAGAATCTCCCGAGAATTTAGCGGAAGATGCCTATGGCGCTGGGTGGCTGCTGAAAGTGCGCGTTGATAATCCCAGCGAAACAGATGACGCTTTGTCAGTCGAGGAGTATCGCAAAATGGTCGAAGGGGAATAGGGAATAGGGAATAGGGAATAGGGCTCGTTGATAATTCCACACTCCGCCAGGGGTTTCAACCCCTGTCGTACTGTCGGACTTTGATAGACGCAGAAAATCTTCCTGGTTTCCTTTGCAAAATGTTACAAAATAAATAAGCAAAAGTCTATTCAGGAGAATCCGCCTTGGTACTCTACAGCACTCAACTTGAACCCAATCAGCAGCAAAATCTTTCGGCCATCGATGGTTTTGCGCGCCGGCACATTGGCCCGACACCCACGGAAATCCAGGAAATGCTCGATGTTTTGGGCATCGATAGCCTTGATGATTTGATTGACAAAACGGTTCCGGCGGCGATTCGGATTTCTGAACCCCTACAACTTCCCACGGCCAAAAGCGAGTACAGCGCTTTGGCAGAATTGAAAGAAATTGCCTCAAAAAATCAGGTATTTCGATCGTACATCGGCACAGGATATCACGACTGCATCACTCCCCCCGTCATCGGGCGCAATATCCTCGAAAATCCCGGCTGGTATACAGCTTACACTCCCTACCAAGCCGAAATTGCCCAAGGGCGATTGGAAGCTTTGCTAAATTTCCAAACCATGATAATTGACCTCACGGGTTTGGAAATTGCCAACGCTTCTTTGCTGGATGAAGGAACAGCAGCAGCGGAAGCGATGGCGGTGAGTTACGGTGTCTCTAAAAATAAGGGAAAAGCGTTTTTTGTGGCTCAAGATTGCCACCCTCAAACTATTGAAGTGGTGCAAACTCGCGCTAAGCCGCTGGGAATTGATGTGATTGTGGGCGACCATCGAGGCTTTGAGTTCGATCGTACAATCTTCGGCGCTCTCCTGCAATACCCCGCCACAGACGGCGCAATTTACGACTATACCGATTTTATTCGATCGGCCCACGAAGTCGGTGCATTAGTCACAGTTGCCGCCGACATTTTAAGCCTTTGCGTGCTCACACCCCCAGGCGAATTTGGCGCTGACATAGCCGTAGGAAGCACGCAGCGCTTCGGAATTCCCCTGGGATTCGGAGGGCCTCACGCAGCCTATTTCGCCACGCGAGAGGAGTTTAAACGGCAAGTTCCAGGGCGAATTGTTGGTGTTTCCAAAGATGCTAACGGCAAATCTGCTTTACGCTTGGCTTTGCAAACTCGCGAACAGCACATCCGCCGCGAAAAAGCAACTAGCAATATTTGTACTGCTCAAGTTTTGCTAGCTGTGATGGCGGGTATGTATGCTGTTTATCACGGGCCACAAGGGCTAAAAGAAATAGCGGAAAAAGTACGGGATTTAACTGCACTTTTGGCATCAGGTTTGAAAAGCCTCGGATATAAAATTGGTGCTGAACCTTTCTTCGATACTCTGCGGGTAGAATTGGGAGACAAGTCCCTTTCAGAAATTTTAGCAACTGCTCAAGTTCACAAAATTAATCTCCGAGTTTTTGATGATTCGACAGTCGGAATCACTTTAGATGAAACTGTCAGCGTTGAAGAGGTGCAAGAATTGTGGGAAATTTTTGCGCAGAACAAAGACTATATCAGGGCTGACGGGCAGAATGCTCTCAACATTCCGCTAGATGCAGAGGCATTGAGTTCATATTTGATGTTACCTGATTTTTGCGATCGCACCAGCAGCTATCTCACCCATCCAGTTTTTAACAGCTACCATTCGGAAACCGAACTTTTGCGCTATATGCACCGATTGGAAGCCAAGGATTTGTCACTGAATACATCGATGATTCCCTTGGGTTCCTGTACGATGAAATTGAATGCAACAGCCGAAATGCTACCCGTGAGTTGGCCAGAATTTAGCAAAATTCACCCCTTCGCACCCAGCCATCAAACCCGCGGCTATCAAATGATGTTCGTGCAACTCGAACAATGGCTAGCAGAAATCACCGGTTTTGCCGGAATTTCTTTGCAACCAAACGCTGGTTCCCAAGGTGAATATGCGGGTTTATTGGTAATTCGTCAATACCACGAACATCGCGGCGAATCTCACCGCAATATTTGTTTAATTCCCCAGTCAGCCCACGGTACAAATCCGGCTAGCGCGGTGATGGCTGGGATGAAAGTAGTTGCGGTTGATTGCGATTCTCAAGGAAATATTGATGTTTCTGACTTGCACAAAAAAGCCGAAAAACACAAAAATGAACTGGCGGCTTTGATGGTGACATATCCATCTACCCACGGCGTTTTTGAAGCAGAAATTACAGAAATTTGCGAGATTGTGCATCAAGCCGGCGGACAGGTTTATATGGACGGCGCAAACATGAATGCTCAAGTTGGTTTGTGTCGCCCAGGTGATTTTGGTGCTGATGTTTGTCACTTAAATTTGCACAAAACTTTCTGCATTCCTCACGGTGGCGGCGGGCCGGGAATGGGGCCGATCGGGGTAATGCCTCATTTAGTAGAATTTTTGCCCAGTCATTCTGTTCTTAACAGTCAACAGCGAACAGTCAACAGTGAACAGTCAACAGCGAACAGTCAACAAACATCAGTTGGTGCTGTTTCCGCCGCACCTTGGGGAAGTGCCAGCATTTTGACTATTTCTTGGATGTACATTCGGATGATGGGAGGAGTTGGTTTAACTGACGCGACAAAAGTAGCAATTCTGAATGCGAATTACATGGCAAAACGGTTAGAATCTTATTATCCGGTTTTGTATAAAGGGAAATCAGGTTTAGTAGCCCACGAGTGCATTCTGGATTTGCGACTTCTCAAAAAAACCGCAGGTATTGAAGTCGATGATATTGCCAAACGGTTGATGGATTATGGCTATCACGCGCCGACAGTTTCTTGGCCCGTTGCCGGTACGGTGATGGTGGAACCGACGGAAAGCGAATCGAAGCAGGAATTAGACCGTTTTTGCGATGCGATGATTGCGATTCGGGCCGAAATTGCGGAGATTGAAAAAGGCAATGTTGACGCGCAAAATAACGTCTTGAAAAATGCACCTCACACCGCAGAATCGCTGATGGTTGATGAGTGGAATCATCCTTATACTCGCGCCCAAGCCGCTTATCCAACTCCTTGGACTCGCGAATATAAGTTTTGGCCTGCGGTGGGCCGGATAGATAATGCGTTTGGCGATCGTAATTTTGTCTGTTCTTGTTTGCCAATGGAAGCTTACACTTAAGATTGAAATCCATGTAAACCTCGTTTTGCTCCGAGTCTAGATCCCCCTAAATCCCCCTTAAGAAGGGGGACTTTGAGAACGCTTCCAGTCCCCCCCTTGTAGGGGCGGTGCCCCCGTGCCCGCCCTCTTGGCTAGGGGGGATCTCCGGCTTTGATAGATGCTGAAATTCACCTCACCCAAAGCCTCAAGAAACCGGGTTTTTGCGACAATACCCAATCACAACCCAAAAACTCCGAAAAAACCCGGTTTCTCAACTTCACCCAAAGCCTCAACAAAATTTCCCCCATCTCAGCTATAATCAAAACCATCCTCTCCATCCCCACAAACCCGCCATGAGGCACTGGCCCCCCGGACAACAAATCCACAACGGCAAATACATCATCGAAGCCATCCTCGGTGGCGGCGGATTCGGTGTCACCTACCGCGCCCAAAACCCCAAAGAAGGCAAAGTAGTCGCCATCAAAACCCTAAATGCCAACGTTCAAGGTAAACCAAACTTTCGCGAATACCAAACCAAATTTGTCAACGAAGCCTTATCTTTAGCCCGATGCAGCCATCCCCACGTCGTCCAAGTTTACGAAGTATTTCCCGAAATGGCAGGAAATATCGAATTGTGGTGCATGGTGATGGAATTAATCGACGGCACTAACTTAGCAGAATATCTCGAAGATAACGGCATTTTGTCCGAAACAAAAGCTTTGCCAATTATTCAACAAGTGGGAAGCGCCCTGAGTTTTGTCCACCAGCAAGGATTTACTCACCTGGATGTTAAACCCCAAAATGTTATGCTCCGAAAGCGGGGTTTTGAAGCAGTTTTGATTGATTTCGGCATAGCGCGACAGGTGACAGCACCGGGGAAATTGCGGACAAATAGCAATTCCGGGACTGAGTGTTACGCACCCATTGAATTATTAGAAAAACGCGCCGAACTTGGTGCTTATACAGATGTTTATTCCCTAGCAGCAACGCTTTATGTCATGTTGACTGGTGAGTTGCCGTTTCCGTCGCAATTCAGGAAGCAAAATATTCCTTTAACTCCGCCAAAGCAATTCAATTCTGAGATTAGCGACAGGGTGAATGCCGCAATTATGAAAGGGATGGAGTTGGAACCGCAAAATCGCCCGCAGTCGGTGCAAGAATGGTTGGATTTGCTGAACCCAAAATCAGTGGTATTGCCATCACCACAAGTCAGCCCTCAGCCTGCACAAAAATCTTTTGAAATGCCTGCTAAACCAGTAGCTGTTGAGACTGCGCTGGTTTCAGCCGTGGAGATAGATTATATAAACTTGTGGAGTTTATTAGCGGCCAAAAAGTGGCGAGAAGCCGATGAGGAAACTCTGAGAGTGATGTTGAAGGTGGCGGGTAGGGAGAAAGAAAGATGGCTGAATACAGAAAGTATTGAAAAATTCCCCTGCGAGGACTTGCGAACTATTGACCAACTTTGGGTAAAATACAGCAATGGGCGCTTCGGCTTTAGCGTGCAGAAGCGCATCTATCAAAGTCTGGGGGGAACCAGTCAATACGATTCGGAAGTTTGGCAGAAGTTTGGCGACAAGGTAGGCTGGAGAAAAAATAACCAATGGCTGTACTACAAAGACCTCACTTTTTCAGAAAAGGCGGTGCAAGCTCACCTTCCAAGGTACGTGGGTAAGGGGGTAGGTGGGGTGGGGTTGTTTGGTGGGGGGGTTCGGGTTCTCTCTTCTCTTCTCTCGCGTCGAGACTTGTAGACTGTAACATCTAAGCGTTTCAGGATTTCATAAAGATTTCTCACAAAGCCCAAAACCACGAAGCCATGCCCTGTCTAGGTTTCCGACGGGGTTGTCGGGACATAACGAGCAAATAATCAAACTAAAATCAATCTCAGAAACCGGGTTTCTGCGATAATTTATGTATCATCACCCAGATTCAGGAAGAAACCCGGTTTCTACCTCCCCACCAACAGCCTCCAAACTCCATAACTTAGAAACAAAATTTGTAGTTTGCATCAACAATCAAGACTATCCAGCATCATTGGAAGTACGAAAAATCTATCAAATAATCCCGGATAATCGCGCTGGGGAACATCAATTGATCCGAGTGATTGATCAATCTGGCGAAGATGATTTGTATCCAGTTGCATATTTTGTACCCATCGCATTACCGAAAGCCGTAGCCGCCGTATTTGCCTAGTGTAAGTTCATAATTACAAATGATAGACAAAGGTGCAATAAGTGGCAGACCTTTCAATCCCTCAAAAGCTGGCGGAAAGATTCTCAACTTATCTTATCAAAATGTGAAAATTACTGATAAAGGCGTTTCCTTAGTTGAAGCTCATGTTCGCAGATTTAATCCAGTTGGTGAAGCTGAGCTAAGAATGGTAGAAAGGTTAAGAAGTATTGTCACCAAAACCCTTGTCGCTGAGCCTGTTGATTGGCGCTTCTATACTCACGAGTTACGCGAGTATTTGAGGTATAAAAAACTAGGCTATCCAACAGGACAACCAACAAACCCGGATGAGGCTTATGAACTCTGGAACAACGCTCACACAGCTACCCTTGAAGACTATAAACTAAAAGAAGGATTCGGCGTTTTATTTCATCCTAGCGTAGAGGACTTTTTATGAAAAACCTAACTCAATTAACTCACCTTGAATTAGTCTTGCTAGAATTAGTAGCTAAAGGTCAAGGAAAATGGAGTTGGTACGAACTCGCCAATGCACTTTCCCGCCGAGATGTACCGCGAGAACCTGACATGATGGTTGTCTTGAAAAAACTTGCTGTTGATGGTTTGGTTAAACGATATGTAGAAACAAATTCACCTCGCGACAGATGGGAATTAACCTCGGTAGGCTCTATTGTCCTAACAGATGCAAAAGCAGATAATCAAAGTAGGATTATACGTTATGCTATTGCGATTGAGAGAGCAGAAAGCAATTATTCTGCTTATGTTCCAGATTTACCAGGATGTGTAGCAACAGGTGCAACTATCGAAGAAGCTGAACAGCAAATTAAAGTAGCAATAGTTTGTTATTTAGAAGAGTTGCGTCAATCTGGTACGTCTATTCCCGAAGCTAGGACTTTATGCAAATATGTTGAAGTTTAAGCCATGTGCTATGAATTCTAGGATTTACCCACTGCGTCCAAAGAAACCGGGTTTTTACTTAATTTGCGGGCTAGAACAAAGTATTGTCGTAAAAAACCCGGTTTCTGAACCCCCACGCGTCCAGGACTATAGCTGTTTGTGTTATGATATATTGAAAAAGCAGATTTTACTGAGAGGTGAATCGATGACAACATTAGCATTGTCTTTAACCTATACACAACTCCTAGAATTAGTCCAACAACTCCCTAGCGAAAAACAAGCAGAATTATGTGAGTTTTTACTAAAAAGTAAGTGGGGCTGGTTAAGTAACTTTACTAAAGATAGCGAAGCAAACGTACGAATGGCTTGCTGGAAACGCGGAAAAGATTGGGACACGATGACTGAAGAAGAACGCGAAGAATTTATTGACGATGTTTTACACAAAGCTTAATCATGTTACCTATAGTCGTATTCGATGCCAACATTAACATTCACATTAACCGATGACCAAGTAATTGAATTAGCTCAAGAATTACCCGATCGCAAAAAACACCAATTATTAAAACTATTGCTGATGCAGCTTTGGGAATCTTGGGCAAACTTAACCCATGATGGTCCAGAAAAAGCGCGACAGGCTACTGCCCAAAGGGGAAAAGACTGGGATGGAATGACAGAGGATGAACGGGAAGAATTCATTGATAAATTATTGCATGAGGACTAATTTAAGCAAGGAGACTTAGTAAATGGTATGCGATATTTGCGGAACAGAAGGTGTGCGAATTCGCCGAATTCCCAGAACCTACGGTAAAGGCAAAGATTTGCTAGTTATAGAAAACATTCCAGTAATAAGCTGTCCTCACTGTGGTAGTAGTTACCTAACAGCCGAAACACTCCATGAAATCGACAGAATTAAACGCCAGCGTAAAAGTGTAGCTGTAGAACGTTCTGTAGAAGTCGCTAGTTTTGCTTAGCTAAGTATCACCTTCATAATCATATATTGAAATGACTTCAAAAGTTACCCTCACTATCACCGCAGGCAATCTCAATGGCAAAGAATTCACCTTTGACACCCGCACTACTTGCATTATCGGGCGCGCCAAAGATTGCTATCCCAAAATTCCAGACGACGACAAACACCGCACCATATCGCGCTATCACTGTTTGCTAGATATCAATCCTCCCGATATCCGCGTGCGCGATTTTGGTAGCAAGAATGGCACTTTTGTTAATAGCCAAAAAATCGGTCAGCGAGAAGCGCATCAATCTCCTGAAGAAGCTGCTCAAATTCAATTCCCAGAATATGACTTGAGAGAGGGAGATGAATTTACACTCAGCGATACTTCTTTTCGAGTTGCTGTTGCTCTTGACCCGGAAATAGCCAAAAATCTCCAACAACAATCACCCCCAATCATTCCCTCAAATCAAGCCAATCTGTGGGAAATGCTGCAAGCTTTTCTGTTGAAAGCTGTGGGTGGTAAAACTAATATTGGAGTTCTGGGGGATTATGTTTTACTGAAGGAGTTGGGTAAGGGAGGTTTTAGTTTGGTTTATTTGGCGCGATATAAACAAACAAATGAAGAAGTCGCCCTGAAAGTGATGCTACCAAAGGTTGCTGCGAATCAGCGGGCTGTGAATTGGTTTTTGCGGGAAGTTGATAATACTAAATGTTTAAAACATCCTCATGTGGTAGGATTTAAAGAGTCGGGTTATGCCGATGAAACCTTTTTTTTTACGATGGAATACTGCGGGGTGGTAGCGTTGTTGATTTGATGAAAAAACGCGGTGTCAGCACTTTGCCGATCGGTGAGGCTGTGGCAATTATTCTACAAGTTTTAGATGGTTTGACTTACACGCACAATGCGGAAATTCCCAATGTCAGATTGGCTGATGGTAGTTTTGCAAAGGGACGGGGTTTGATTCACCGGGATTTGAAGCCGGGGAATATTTTTATAGCGAATATTGACGGGAAACAAGTTGCTAAGATTGGGGATTATGGGTTAGCAAAAGCTTTTGATCAAGCGGGTTTAAGTGGTCAAACAATGACTGGTTCTCAAGTGGGTACGCCGTATTTTATGCCGCGACAGCAAGTGCTTGATTATAAGTACGCGCAACCGGAGGTTGATGTTTGGGCGGCGGCGGCTTGTTTGTATGTGATGATTACGGGATATTCGCCGCGCAATTTTGTGGGATTAGACCCGTTTCGTGCTGTTTTGGATAATGATGCGGTTCCTATTGCCGATCGCACTTCCTCGATTCCTCAACCGCTAGCCGCAGTTATCGATCGCGCTTTAATCGACAATCCTGAAATTTATTACAAAAGTGCAGTAGATTTTAAACAAGCCTTATTAAACACTATATCATAAATTAATGAATCCACGATTTTTATTGCAGTCTCCCGAAAATAAACCTCGTTGGCTTGTCCTATTTTTATTGGGTTTAATCGCCGCTTTCGCAATTGCCGTAACAACAGCTTATATCAAAAATGGCATCGCCCAAACAGCCAATCCCACCCTATCTGTTGATGTTACAGCCGATCGCCATTCCATCAGTCCCGACATCTATGGTATGAACGATTATGCGATCGATCGCACCCTAGCGCAAGAATTACGCATTCCAGTAGAACGCTGGGGCGCAAATCACACCAGTCGCTACAATTGGCTAGTCGATTCCTCCAACAGTGGCGATGACTTCTTTTTCATGGGTGGCGGCGACAATAAAAATCCTATTCCCGGCGATTCTATCGATAAAATTGTCAAAACAAACCGCAAAAACGGCAGTAAAAGCATCGTTACTATAATGGACAACGAACCAAGCGGCTGGGGAAATACTCACCGCGATGTTCATCCAGAAGCGACGAGTTACGATGAATTGCGCGATCGCACTTACGAATACGCTTCAATGGTAAAAGCCACCGATCCTACTGCTAAGGAATGAAAAATAAATAAAGTAACTAATGGAAGAATCGTTTATGTCTAATTAAGGCTTCTGGGGTTTAATTGTGCAAGTTATTTATTTTTCATTCCTAAGGTACTTGGCCCGTCGGATTTTGGCTGGCCAGTGTATGTAGACTCTCTCGTAAAAGGCGATCACGAAAAACACGGCAATATCTGGTTTGCGCGGTGGTACTTGCAACAAATGCGCGCTTACGAACAGCAAAAAGGTGTTCGCATTCTCGACTATTTCGACGAACACTACTATCCGGCGGCGGACGATACCTGTTTGGCCAATTGTCCCGCAGGTGATGCCAAAACCCAAGCGCTGCGACTGCGATCGACTCGTTCTCTCTGGGACAGCACTTACACGGATGAAAGTTGGATTGGTAAATCGAATCCGCCACTAACAATTATTCCCCGGTTTCGACAGTGGATTAAGGAAGATTACCCAGGTACAAAGCTGGCAATTACTGAATACAATTGGGGCGGTTTGGAGTCGATGAACGGCGCGTTGACTCAAGCCGACATCCTGGGGATTTTTGGGCGAGAACAAGTCGATTTAGCGACGCTGTGGGGGCCTCCTAAGTCCTCGGAGCCGACGGCTTATACCTTCCGAATGTACATGAATTATGATGGCAAGGGCGGTAAGTATGGCGATACTTGGGTGCGATCGCACAGCACAGATCAGGGACTTTTGTCAATCTATGGAGCCGCTCGCACCAGTGATGGTACTCTGACACTGGTAATTATTAATAAAACTGACAAAAATTTGACCAGCAACCTGAGTTTAAAAGGATTTAAGCCGGCGGGTAAGGCTCAATTTTACACTTACAGCGGTGCGAATTTGCGGGCGATCGTCCGTCAGAGCGATTTAGGTATCAGCGCTGCGGGATTTGGGGCAACTTACCCCGCTAATTCTATGACTTTGGTTGCCATTCCGAAGGCGTAATATTAAAAAAATTAACTATCCTCAAGAACAGGCATTTTGCCTGTTCTTGAGAATAGTGCAAGATATAACGCAACGTAGCGGACAGCCTGCTGTGAAAATGACAAACCGAATACCTGGGTCATCAACTGCGATCGCTAACGCGGACTCAAATTTTATGTTACAATGCACTACCAAAGGTAAGCTAGATAGATTATCTTTAACTTTAATCAATAACTGACAACCTACGCTATGTCACAATTTAAGCCTGTCCCCTTGTTTAAGGCAGAAGACTTTAATAGGTATCAATGGACAGAGATACTAGACCGAGTAAACCCTAAGGAATACTGGAATTACTACGATAAATTTCAAGCGAAAGCCAAAGATTATCAATTATCTGGTGACACTCTAGGGCAAGAAATTTTCCAATTTTTGAGTGAAATTACTTCTGTTTTCATGGAGCCTTTTGGATTGAATAGTACCTCTACTTTAGAAGAGACTATTTTACCAGAGACTATGTTAGGGGTTTTATCTGACGATCAACTCGCTTTGTTAAGGAGTTAGTTGTCATGGTAATTGATCCCGAAATGCGGGCAAGAATAGCTGATATCCTCTGGATTTGTAAACGAGATCGAGAAAAGAGTAGACCAATTCAGATGGCTAAAGTGGCTGTAGAGTCATATCTTCAAGCTGCTAAAAATCTTGAAAACACAGAAAATCAGAAAACTTGCAATGGAAGGCTACAGCGAGCAGCACAATTAGCCCCTCTAGTTGATGGGAAGAAGAGTACAGAAATGCGCTGCATAGTTATTTCTCACATTGAGCAACTTATAGATCGTTATGCAGTTGTAGAAAATGAGTTTATAACAGGTAGTGCAATGCAGGTACTTCAGGAGGATTTAAGGAAAAGCCTCAGTGTTATTAAAAGTAACAACCTTCCAATCTATGCAGCAAATTATGCAGCAGTTGCCGCTCAAAAGGCAGTTTTTGCAGAAAACTTTCAAGACCACCATAAAGCTTATTATCAGAAGATAGCGTACCGCCAGATAGAAAGCGAGTGGTACAAGATAGCTAATGATAAAGAGGCTGAACGTAATGCAAGATTGAATCTTGCAGAAGTTGAGGTTTGGTATGCTCAACAGGCATTAGTTAGAAAAGAGCCTAGTTCCTACATTGTAGCTGCTGGGAGACTTAAAAATGCAATCGCAGCCTTCAGAAAGATTGAAGATACCTTTGGAAAAAAACAAGATACCTCCGATCGCATACAACATTTACACAAACAAATCCTTGATTACCAGAGAGAATCAATGTCTCGAATTGTTACTATTCCTATTGCTAAACCTGAGAATTTTGATGACCATGAAATGCAAAAAATAGCAAGAGATATTGTGCGAGGCAAGCCATTACGTGATGCCCTGTACTCTCTGGCATTTGGATGCAAGCTAATTCGCGATCTGGCAGATATTCAGGTAGAAGCAAAAGCAGATAAAAGTTTTCATTTAATTCCAACAGCTTTTATAGATAAAGAGGGAAAAACAAAAGCTATTAGTGGAGATGGCGAAGATAGTTTAGAGAATTCAATGTTTAGAATCGCTACTTTCTATCAGTGCTGGTATGCGCTAAATTTTATTGATCCTGCTCGCGATCAAATTTGTTATGAGCATAGTGTGCATTTGGAAGATTTATCTTTTGTCGTTGTTGAGAATCCATTTATTCCCAAAGGGCGTGAACCTCTTTATGCAAGAGGTTTATTAGCTGGCTTACAGGGAGATCCAGTAATTGTGGCACATCTATTAATTCCACAGCTAGAAAACTCCTTGCGTCATATTTTGAAGCAAAAAGGCTCTATTGCTTCCAATCTCACCTCTGCCATGATTCAGGATGAGTACACTCTCAATAAAGTTCTCGATGTGCCTGATTTAAAGCAGATTTTGAATGAAAATACAATTTTTACTCTCAAGGGTTTACTCGTTGAACGAATGGGTTCTAATCTCAGGAATGAGATTTGTCATGGCTTATTTAGTCACAACCAATTCTTTACACCACAACTAGCCTATCTCTGGTGGTTAACGCTGTACTTATGTCTCATACCAACTTACAAACAATGGGTTGAGACTGAAGATAAATGATCGCGTACATCAATTTCGTTCATCCAACTGCCTGAATTAAATTCTTGCCATTGTTCAAACATATTGTTCTTTGCCTCCTGGCTTGAGTAAGCGAGGAGGATTCAGCTATGAATTTCAAGACATCAGGCTTTAAGGTGGCGTGGAACATTTCAAGATACTTTTGGTCACTAGAAGCCGGTTTCTCGTCTCAACTCTATTATAAACAATCCAGGACTGAATTAATAAGTAGGTCGTTCTAATTAAACGTAAAATACGATCGCTGTTAAAGCCCCGACTTCTTGAAGTGCTGCGGGGCTCTGGGTATTATGTTTTTTTGGGTGGGTTTACTCAGTCAACCATCCAAGCAATACACTGCTGCATTTGATTCCTCATTGTTTCTCTGTCAGCATTATACCTGCGGCCGTGTCCCGGCAACACCCACTCAAAGTCATAATTAGCCAAGTTTCGCATAGATTTGATTTGTTCCGGCCAAGAATACCAACACACTTCGGGAAAGCCAACTAACTGCTGCAAATTGTCCGACCAAGCCAGATGATCGCCACTAAACAAAAACTTATTATTGTAAAGTAAAACTGTGTGACCTTTCGTGTGACCTGGGACAGAAATAATCAATAAATCATCTGCTATTTGATGCGGTTCATTTCCAGAAAATTGAATTTCTACACTGCGAGTATCCGCATTAATTTCATCAGTATGCAAAATGCGATCGCACCCAAAATGCTTGCGGTACTTTTGATGATCTGCTACGTCGTCGCGGTGAGTCAAGTACAGATAGCGAATGCCGCCCATTGCTTCGATATTTTTAACTAACGGCGGCACAAAACGAGGAGAATCAACTAAAATGTTTCCTTCTGGACGGACAATTAAATAGCTAGCTGCGCCGTAGGATTTCTCTGAATGATAGCCGCAGTGGTAGATGTTTTCTGTGACGAGTGCGGGTAAACTCTGCTGAACTTCTTTGATGTTTTTAGGTTTGTCAACAGTGCCGATCGAACTTGTGGGACAAGACAACAGAGCTGCGAGCGATCGCCTTTCTGCTATATCATCAGTTGGCTGCTGGTAAACCGCCGACTGTTCTCCCGCTGGACCGAATACGGACGGTGCCATCCACCGACAAGTATCGCAGTCAATACAGGTACTATCTACATAAAAATTACCGCTGATATTTTCAAGACGCCGCCGATTAAGGTGAGCCATGTTTCTACCCTTTAATAACCAATAGAAATAATTATAAATTATACCAAATCCGGCTTAAATATCCTTTCTTAGTCCGCGGAGGCTGACTTTGTTTGTGTAGTTTGACCTCGAATTCGTATGACAGGCGCTTCGCCACATACGAATTTGAGGTCAACAGGTTTCAACCGCCGAGTAGAATAATTAAAGCCCCAACTTCTTCAATAAGTCGGGGCTTTAATCATTCTATCGTTTTAGCTTCTACTGCTGCTTCTGATTCGCTGGAAAAGCACCAGCTTTCACAGCC
>ENA-OBIT01000599-OBIT01000599.1-metagenomes-genome-assembly--contig:-NODE-599-length-15545-cov-5.12072_pt1 | contig 15545 bp, 15 predicted proteins | sample MGYA00153386_OBIT01 | MGnify analysis MGYA00153386
GCGACCGCGCCGCTCGCAACCCGTCAGACCAGCGGCGGCTGCAGGCCTTCGGTGGCGAAGGCACGTTGCACGGACGGGCGCGCCAGCATGCGCTGCAGGTACGGCGCGATGTGCGGGTGCTCGCGGGCCGGGCCGTCGGAGAAATTGCGCGTCCAGCGGCACAGCATGAAGGTGTAGGCATCGGCCGCGCTGTACTGCGCGCCCAGCAACCAAGGGCCGCCGTGGCGGGCGAGTTGCTCGTCGATCTGCGTCAGGCAACCCTGCACGCGCGCCTGCGCATGGGCCTTCACCTGGGCCACGCCTTCGGCATGGCCGTCGTCCACCATGCGCTCGGGGTAGAAGTAGTGGATCAGCAGGGCCTGCATGGTGTTGGTCAGCCACACCAGCCACTTGTAGTACTGCGCGCGCTCGGCCGTGCCCAGGGCCGGCGCCAGCCTGGCGGCCGGGTGCGTGTCGGCCAGGTGCAGGCCGATGGCCATGGTTTCGTAGAGCACCAGGTCGCCGTCGAGGAGCACGGGGATCAGCCCGTTGGGGTTCAGCGCCAGGTAGGCCGGCGACTTGAGCTCGCCTGCGTCGCGGTCCACGAATTGCAGCTCGAAGGGCACGCCGATTTCATTCAGCAGGATGTGCGGCGCGAGACTGGCCGCGCCGGGCAAAGCGTAGAGCTTGATCATCGCGAAATGATAGGACCGCCCCGTCGCCAGCAGGCCAGGGGACACAACCTGGTGCCAGACGTCATGCCCTTGCAGTTGGTCGGCGCGCTGCCTTGCACTGCGGCGGTTAGCCGTCTCAGCCCTTTGCCACGAGCGCCCGTCGCGACAAAGCCGCCAAGCCCAACAGCCACAGCGCAACCGTGGATGGCTCGGGCACTGCGGCCAGTGGCGACAGGTTGCCGCCGCCGCCCAGCGCATAAGTGCCGCCGCCCAGCCAGGCGTTGCCTCCCAGCGCCGGGTCGGAGTACAGGTTGAAGCCGTTGCCGGCGATCTGGCCGGCGACGAAGCTGCCCACGCCGCCGCCCGCACAGCCGTCGGTTTGCAGCACCCCCACGTACAGCGCCCTGCTGCCGCCCGACCAGTTGGCGGCCGCATCTTTTAGTGACAGTTTCTGCCCCACGCCCAGGCGCAGCGTGCCCCACGCGAAGTTGCTCGCTGCCGCAGCCGGGCCATTGCCCAGGTCGACACCCGAGAGCTCGAACTGGTGGGTGCTGCTCGTACCGGCCACGAATTCCAGCGTGGCCGCGGCCGTGTTCCACACCGTGCGGTTCGTCGTGTTGCCGCCGACGTTGCCGGTGACCACGAACACATCCCCCGCTGCGGCGACGATGGCACCGGCGCCGTCGTTCACCAGGCTGCTCAACACGGTGCGGTTGGGGTCGGTCTTGAAGGTGCCGGTGTTGACCAAGCCGCCCAGGAAGCTCAGCGTGGATTGAGTGGAATTGAACGTGCGGCTGTTGGTGACAGCGCCGTAGAACTGCGCAGTCGATTTCGTGATGGTCGTGGTGCCGCTGTTGCTGAGGTTGCCGTCCACACGCAGACTCGCTGCGCTCACCACCAAGGCACCGCTGTTGACGAGCCCGGTGGTCGCGATGGTGCTGTTGCTACCGCCCACCTCGATGCGGCCCGTGCTGGTGTTGGTCAGGCCGCCGGCAGCGATCTCGAAACGGCCGCTGTCCACCGTGATCTTCCCGGCGCTGCTCAGCGCGGAACTCAGGCGCATGGTGGCGCCGGGTTGCACGGCCAGCGTGGCCTCCACCGGGTTGGTGACGCCATTGCTCAACTGCAGCACCCCGCCGCTGGCGTTCACGGTGCCGCCGCTCTGGTTGGTCACGTTGCCGTTGACCTGCCCCCAACCCTGGACCAGGCCCTTGTTCGTGAAACTGGCCTGCAGAACACCGCCGTTGAGCGTGACGAACGCCAGGTTGGCAAAGGTGTTGCCCACCGACAGCGTCGAGCCGGCATCGACAATCAGGCGGCTGTTGTCCTGCTGGCCGCCCACTGACTGCACTGCCAGCGTGCCACCGCCATTCGCGCGCACGGTGCCCCCTGTGTTGTAAAGCGTCGCCGCCAGCGTGCCCTTGCCGCTGATTTGTCCACCATCCGAATTCGTCAGGCCCGAAAAGCTGGTGAGCGTGAAGCCACCGAGCGCGATGCTCCCGGTGTTGAGCGTCTCGCTCGTCGACAACGCGCCGGTGAGTGCAACATTCATTTTGTTCGCAAGCACGCCTTCGATCGTGCCGCGCGCCTGCATCTGGCCCGTGTTGGTCAGCCTGTCGCCGCCATAGACCACTCCGCCCTCCAAGAACAGCTCACAGGCGTTGGTCAGTCCTGCGCTGCGGTAGACGGTGTCCAGCGCGCCACCAGATTGGACCGTCAGCCGGCTGTAAACGGGCGTGCCTGACAGCCGCAGGGTGCCACTATTCATCACAGTGATCTGGTCTGTCACCAGGCCGCCGACGAATGTCAGCCCGCCGGCCTGCACCGTGGTGCCGCAGGTGTAGGCACTGGTGGCATTCGCCGGGCGCAGCGTGAGGACGCCGGCGCCAGTTTTCACGAGCCCGGCATTGCCGCTGACAGGCTGGGCCAAGGTCAGGCTGGCACCGCTGTCGACCTAGAACCGGGCGGCGCCCGCGTTGAAGGTCACGCCGCGCGCCAAGGTGCCTGCAGCGGCCGTGACCTGCAAGGTGCCGCCGCTGAAAGTCAACGCGCCCGCACTGCCCAGGGCCGTGCTGCTGGCGGTCTGCAACGTGCCTGCGACCAGCTGCGTGCCGCCGGTGTGGGTGTTGTCCCCGCCCAGCCGCAATGTGCCCGCGCCCAACTTCACCACGGCCCAGCTGCCTGCGTTGGCGCCCGTGCCGCCCGAGCCGGACTGGTCTGCGATGGTGTCGGCGAAACTTTGCGTCTGTCCTGCGTCGGCGGGCGAAAACGAAAGGCTGCCATTGCCTTGAAGGAACCCCCGCCACCACCATCTCCTGGAATGCCAAGATTTTCTGACCCGCCGGTACCCCCGACCGCGGTGCTGGAGAAAAACTGAACATTGACGATGGACACGCTGGCGCCGGCGGCGACGAACAGCCCCCCGCCCAGGCCCGCGCCACCACCACCGGCATTTCTTCCGGACCCACCGCTGCCACCGCGTGCCAACGTTTGCCCGATGTTCAGTTTCGCGATGAGACTGCTGCCGCTGTATGCGAAGAGCCCACGGTACTGGTTGGCGCCCGACAGCACATGGTTATTGCCGATGATCGTCAGGTTCTTGACGATGGCGGGCAGATCGCTTCCGACCACGGTGATGCTGGATGTGAAGTTCAGCAAGTCGCCATGGGCGGCATTGATGAGCGCAGAGCGCAAAGTGGTGTCGTCGTTGGCGTTCCACTGGGCGGCGCCCGCTGACGCGGACACGGCAGCCAGGCAGGCAGGCAGGCGAAGTAGATGGAATTCAGGCGAAGACTGCGGTGCATTTGCGGAACCTCGGGGACGACAAAGAACGTGAAGGGGCGGGTCGGGTGCGGGCAAATCAGCCGCTTCAGACGTCGGCCGACTTCGGTATGCGGGCGCGCGGGATGCTGATCGCGTCGGGGCGCGTGGGTGCTTCTGTCTTCCCCCCGAAGCGCGGGGGAGGGGGGGTTGAAACCCTTGCGGCGTGGGTCCATGTGACGGCGTGACCGAAGCCCTCGCGCCCCTGCTGTTCGTCGCCGCAGCACTGCTCGGGGCGCTTGCCTGGCTGTGGGGGCCACCCGTCGCGCTGGCGTTCCGCCGTGCGCGCATTCGCCGCCAGCCCTTTCCGCGCGCCTGGCGCGAAGTGCTGCAACGCCGCTGGCCCGGCTGGCAGCTGCTGCCCGCCGATCTGCAGTTGCAGTTGAAGAAGCACACCCAGGTATTGCTGGCTGAAAAGCCCTTCATCGGTTGCCAGGGCCTGGTGCTGACCGACGAGATGCGCGTGCTGATCGCGGCACAGGCCTCGCTGTTGTTGCTGAACCGGCGGGCGGGCTATTTCGGCAACCTGCGCCAGGTGGTGGTCTACCCCGGCGCCTTCGTGGTCGAGCGTGCCGTTCACGAGAACGGTGTCGTGCGCGACGAGCGCCGCGCCCTGGCGGGGGAATCGTGGCAGCAGGGCCAGCTGATCCTGTCGTGGGACGACGTGCTGCCACGCCCGACGACGGCCGCAACGTGGTGATCCACGAATTCGCCCATCAGCTCGACCAGGAGGCCGGCAGCGCCAACGGCGCGCCGTGGTTGGGCACGGCGGCGCGGCGACGGCGCTGGGCGGCGGTGATGGCGCAGGAGTTCGAGCAGCTTCGCCAGCAATTGCACGGCGGGCAGGTCAGTCTGATCGACCCCTATGCCGCCACCGACCCGGCGGAGTTCTTCGCCGTGGTGAGCGAAGTCTTCTTCGAACAACCCCGCGCCTTGGCATCGGCCCATCCGGCCCTGTTCTGCGAGTTCGCCCAGTACTACGCCACCAATCCCCTGCATTGGCGCTGACTGGCACGGCTCGGCGGGGCCGGAATCGGCACGACTGCATTTGGTGGAATTAGACGGGGCCGGGCGTCGAAACTCGATGCAACGTTACAAAGTTTTTGAAATCTGATTCAGTGGAATAGGTCGCCCGAAACCTGTTTGTATGGAACGTGTTAAATTCATTTCGGACGCAGTTACTCTATTCTGGGTAATGCGCCATCACCCTCAACAGATCGCAGCATGAAAGCCGGGCAACGACCTGGCAATTAGGGAGGGTGCCGCGACGTACAACTCTGGAAATAACAATGAAGAAATCCTACACACAGGTCGTCAAGCAGATCGAAATCTTGAAAGCCGAAGCAGAAAAACTTCGCCGCCAGGAAATGGCCGGCGTCATCGACCGCATCCGCAGTGCCATCAGCTTCTACAACCTGACGGCCGCCGACCTGGGGCTGGGCGCCAAAGCGGCCAAGGCACCCAAGGCTGCGGCCCAGCCCGGTCGGCGCAAGGCCAAGGCCAAGGTCGCCACTGCACCTGCCGTGTTGAAGTACCGCGATGAGCAGGGCCGCGGATGGGTCGGCCGCGGCAAACGGCCGCAGTGGCTGCGCGACGCGCTGGCCGGTGGCAAGTCACTGCAGGATTTCGCCGTCAAGTAAACCCGGGGTGGCGCCGCGCCCGGCCCGGCATCGGGTGATTCAGGGCGCGGTGGCCTGTCTGACCGCCCGCGACCATTCGGCCATTCGTTGATCGGCCACGTCACGCGGCATCTGCGGCTCGAATCGGCGGTCCACCTTCCATTGGGCGGCCAATTCGTCCAGTCCCCCGTACACGCCGCTGGCCAAGCCGGCCAGATAAGCCGCCCCGAGCGCCGTGGTTTCCGTCACCACGGGCCTGAGCACGGGGATGCCGAGCAGATCGGCCTGGAATTGCATCAGCAGGTCGTTGATGCAGGCGCCACCATCCACGCGTAATTCGCGCGGTGCGGTGCCGCCCGCAGCCACGGCGTCGGCGGCCATGGCCTGCAGCAGCGCTGCGCTCTGAAACGCAATGCTTTCCAGCGCGGCGCGCGCGATGTGCGCCACTGTGCTGCCACGCGTCAAGCCGACGATGGCGCCCCGCGCGTCGGCCTGCCAGTAGGGCGCGCCCAGACCGGTGAACGCCGGCACGAACATCACCCCGCCCGCATCGGCCACGCTGCCGGCCAGCGATTCGACCTCGGTGCTGGCGCGTATGGCCTGCAGCCCGTCGCGCAGCCACTGCACGACCGCGCCGCCCACGAACACGCTGCCCTCCAAAGCAAACCTGGGGCCCGCCGGATGGGGCGACGAGACCTGCGCCGCCGCCGTACTGATCAGTCCATGCGAGGACTGTTGCAGCTGCGCGCCGGTGTGCATCAGCATGAAGCAGCCCGTGCCGTAGGTGTTCTTCGTCATGCCGGCAGAAAACCCCGTCTGGCCGAACAACGCCGCCTGCTGGTCGCCTGCCATGCCGGCAATCGGAATCGGCGCGCCGAACAGCGTCGTCTCGCCGTACAGATGCGACGACGGGCAGACCTGCGGCAGCACGCTGCCCGGGATGTGCAGGGCGGCCAGCAGTTCAGGGGCCCAGACGTTGTGGCGGATGTCGAACAGCATGGTGCGCGACGCGTTGCTCACGTCGGTGGCGTGCACGCGGCCTTGCGTCAGCTGCCACAACAGCCAGCTGTCGACGGTGCCGAAGGCCAGCTCGCCCTGCGCAGCGGCGATGTGCGCGCCGTTCACGTGGTCGAGCAGCCAGCGCAGCTTGGTGCCGCTGAAGTAGGGGTCGATGACCAGCCCGGTGGCGTGGCGCACGGCCTCGCTCAGCCCGTGTTCGCGCAGCTGCGCGCACAGCGGCTCGGTGCGGCGGTCCTGCCAGACGATGGCGTTGTGCAGCGGCCGGCCGCTGCGCCGGTTCCACAGCACCGTGGTCTCGCGCTGGTTGGTGATGCCGATGGCCGCGATGTCGGCCGCCGTCAGCCCGGCCTGCGCCAGGGCCTGCCGGGCCACGCCAAACTGCGCCTGCCAGATCTCCATCGGGTCGTGCTCGACCCAGCCGGGCTGCGGGTAGATCTGCCGCAACTCCCTCTGAGCCCTGGCCACGATGGCGCCACTGCGGTGGAACACGATCGCGCGCGAACTGGAGGTGCCTTGGTCCAGCGCCAGCAGGTGGTCTTTGCTCATCGCTCGTGTCTCCTCGTCATGGGGCCGCGGCGCCGCTAGGCAAAACTGGATTGTGGTCAACGCGCCCCGCCCCGCCATCGGGAACGGCACGGGGGGTGCCCGGGGTCACCCCACTGCGCGACACTCCTTGTCCATGCTCCATCGCACCGCACTTTTTTCGGGCACCCTCTTCGCCCTGGCCGCTGGCTTGATGTGGGGCCTGGTCTTCGTCGCCCCGTTGATGCTGGCCGACTACCCCGCCGCCTTGCTCACTTTCGGTCGCTACCTGGCATTCGGCCTCATCGCCGTGCCGCTGGCCTGGCTGGACCGATCGCGCATGCGCCAGCTCACACGCGCCGACTGGCACGAGGCGCTGCGCCTGGCACTGGTGGGCAACATCGTCTACTACTTGCTGCTGTCGGCGGCGATCCAGCGCGCGGGCGGGCCGCTGCCGACCATGATCATCGGCACGCTGCCGGTGGTCATCGCCGTGTGCTCGAACTGGCGCGACGCCGGTCGCGACGGCCGTCTGCCCTGGCGGAGCATGCTGCCGTCGCTGGCGCTCATCGCGGCCGGCATCGGCCTCGTCAACCAAGTCGAACTGCAACACCTGCGGCAGGACGGCCAGGCCGACCTGCAGCGTTACGCGGTAGGCGCCCTGCTGGCCGTGGGAGCCGTGGTCTGCTGGACGTGGTACCCGCTGCGCAATGCCGACTGGCTGCGCGCCCACCCGGACCGTTCACCCACCACCTGGGCCACCGCGCAGGGCATCGCCACGCTGCCGCTGGCTGCGCTCGGCTATGGCGGCGTATGGGTGTGGCAGTGGGCCACGGACGCCCCGCTGGCCATGCCCTTCGGCCCCACGCCGGCGGCGTTCATCGGGCTGATGCTGACCCTCGGCCTGTTCGCGTCCTGGCTCGGCACGCTGTGCTGGAACGAAGCCAGCCAGCGCCTGCCCACCCACATCGCCGGACAGTTGATCGTCTTCGAAACCCTGGCCGCGCTGGCCTACGCCTTCATGCTGCGTGGCCGCGCACCCGAGGCCACTACGTTGCTGGGCGTGGCGCTGCTGGTGGCGGGCGTCGTGTGGGCGCTGCATACCCGGCCCACACCGCTGGCGGCCGCTGCGCACCCGACATGAAGACCGCGCCGTGAACACGCCCACGCTCAAGGCCGCAGCCGCCTACTTCGCGCTTGCATTCACGCTGGGATTCCTCCTGGGCACCTTGCGCGTGACCGTACTCGCGCCCGCACTGGGCGAGCTGGTGGCGGTGATGGCGGAGTTGCCGCTGATGTTGACGGCGACGTGGTTCATCTGCCGCCAGGTCGTGCGCCACTTCGGCGTGCCCGCGGCGGCCGGGCCGCGGCTGACCATGGGCGGGGTAGCGTTCGCGCTGTTGATGGTGGTGGAGTTCACGCTCTCCGTCACCGCGTTCGGGCGCACGCCCAGCGCCTACTTTGCCAGCCTAACCACGCCGGCCGGCCTGCTGGGCCTGGCCGGGCAGGCGGCATTCGGGCTGTGGCCGTGGTGGCAGGGGCGTGGACGCTCGTGATCGACCCGGCGCCGCGTGGCCGGGCAAGTTGACCGTCAACCCGCGCCCGCCGCCTGCTGCGCCCGCAGCCGCGCATGCACGTAAGCGCCCTGCGGCACATGCAGCAGGTCGGCCACGCGCCACAGCACGTGGCGTTCGTGCTCGCTGAGGTGACCGTCGGCATAGGCCACTCGCCACATGTGCTCGACCATGCGAAGCTTCTGCGGCATGTCGAAGTGGTCGTTGATGCGGGACGTGAAGCTGAACAGGTCGCTGGCGCCGTGCGCCGTGGTCCGGGCGAGCTCGGCCAGGCGCTGGGCTTCGTCGTCGGACAGGTTGAACTTGTCGCGCAGCGCCACTTGGACGGCCTCACGTTCGCCGGGGTGGAAGGTGGCGTCGGCCCGCATCACCTCCACCAGCATCACGGCCGTGGCCAGCTGCAGCGTGTGCTCGGCGGCCAGGGGGGCTGCCCCGGCAGGCGGCGGCAGCAGGCTGTCGAAGAGGTCCTTGAGCGTCTTGAGCATCGCGCCATGATGGCATGCACCCGATTGCTGCGTCCGCACTGGCCCTGCCGCAGCGGGCACTGCAGACGGGCGGGTCCGCGCTTCAGCCGTACACGTTGCGCAACGTGCCCAGGCCCTCGATGATGACTTCGACCGTGGTGCCAGGCTTCATCGGCATGGCGCCCAGCGAGGTGCCGCACAGGATCACGTCGCCAGGCAGCAGCGTCATGTCGTGCGACAGCCGCGACACCAGTTCGGCCGGGCTGTAGAACATGTCGGCGAGCGCGTAGTTCTGCCGCTCGCGGCCGCCGACCAGGGTGCGCAAGGTAGCGTTGGCCGGGTCGAAGTCGGTGTCGATCCAGGGGCCGAAGGCGCCGAAGTTGTCGAAGCTCTTGGCACGCGTCCACTGCGGAAACGAAGGGTCACGCTGCAGCAGTTCGATGGCGGTGACGTCGTTGGCGCAGGCGTAGCCGAGGATGTGCTCGGCAGCGCATTCTTGCGACACGGAGCGCGCCGTGCGGCCGATGACCACGGCCAGTTCGCCCTCGAAGAACACACGGCCCACCTCGGCCGGGGGCGCGGGGATAGGCTGTTCGTGGCCGGCCGCGCAGCCGGGGGACTTCAGGAAGTACAGCGGCTCGGCGGGCTCGGCCCAGCCGTTCTTCTGCTGCGCGGCGCGAAAGTTGTTCCACAGGCCGATGATCTTGCCCGGCACACAGGGCGGCAGCCAGGCCAGGCCGGCCAGCGGCAATCGTTCGCCAGTGGGCTGCGCGCCGGCAAACAGATCTCCGGTGTGCACCTGCACCTTGTCGCCTTCGACGGTGCCGAGCGTGGCGCAGCCTTGATGGGTGAATCGTGTCCAGCGCATGCGGGGGTCTTCGGTGGAATGCGGCTCAGGCCAGCGCCTCGTCCAGCACTTCCACCCAATGCTTCACCGGCGTGGTGGTGCCGGTTTGCAGGTGCTGGATGCACCCGATGTTGGCGCTGATGAGCACCTGCGCATCCAGCGCTGTCAGCTGCGCCAGCTTGCGGTCGCGCAGTTGCTTGGCAAGCACCGGCTGCAACACGCTGTAGGTGCCTGCCGAACCGCAGCACAGATGGCTTTCGCTGGCGGCCAGCACCACGTCGAAACCCAGCTCGCCCAGGTGCATTTGCACACCGCCACGCAGCTGCTGTCCATGCTGCAAGGTGCACGGCGGGTGAAACGCCAGCCGCTGCGCCTTGATGCCGCGCAGCTTGGGCTTGAGCAAGGGCACCAGGTCGGGCAGCAGTTCGCTGAGGTCGCGCGTGAGCGAACTCACGGCACGTGCCTTGTCGGCGTAGTCGGGGTCGTGTGCCAGCGCGTGGCCATAGTCCTTGACGGTAACGCCGCAGCCCGAGGCGTTCATCACGATGGCTTCGACACGGCCTTGTGATGTGAGCCCCTGCACCAGCGGCCACCAGGCGTCGATGTTGCGGCGCATGTCGGCCAGGCCGCCGTCGCGGTCGTTCAGGTGCGTGCGCAGCGCGCCGCAGCAGCCGGCGCCGTCGGCAACAAGCGTCTGGATGCCGGCGGCGTCGAGCACGCGCGCGGTGGCGCTGTTGATGTTGGGCGCCATCGCCGGCTGCACGCAGCCCAGCAGCATCAGCACCTTGCGCGCGTGCTCACGCTGCGGCCACTGGTGCGCGCGCGCGCCGCTGCGCGCCGGCACCTTGGCCTTCAACGCCGCGGGCAGCAGCGGACGCACCAACTGGCCCAGCTTCATGGCAGGGCCGAACAGGGGTGAGGTCAGGCCCTCCTTCAGCGCGCCGCGCAGCAGGCGTTCGCCCAACGGCCGCTGCACGCGCTCTTCGACGATCTGGCGGCCGATGTCGACCAGGTGGCCGTACTCCACGCCGCTGGGGCAGGTGGTTTCGCAGTTGCGGCAGGTCAGGCAGCGGTCCAGGTGCAGCTGGGTGCTGCGCGTGACGGGCGCGCCCTCGAGCACCTGCTTCATCAGATAGATGCGCCCGCGCGGGCTGTCCAGTTCATCACCCAGCAACAGGTAGGTGGGGCAGGTGGCGGTGCAGAACCCGCAGTGCACGCACTTGCGCAAGATGGCTTCAGCCGCCTGGCCATCAATGGTGCCTTTGAATTCAGGAGCGAGATTCGTTTGCATACGCTGGGTGTCGAACTTGTCCGGTGCGGTTCATGAATTGGGGTGCCTACAAGCCCGCGTAAAGCCGCCCTGGGTTGAATACACCGTCGGGGTCGAAAGAGGCTTTCAGCGCGCGTTGGATGCGCTCTTGCGCTGGCTTGAGCGGGGTGAAGACGCCAGCGCGCTTGTCGAGAGCGCGGAACAGCGTGGCATGTCCACCGGCTGCGATGGCGGCGTCGCGCACCGTAGCGGCCGGTGCGCTGGTGCACAGCCAGCGCTGGCCGCCACCCCATTCAACCAGTTGTTCGCCCGACAGATTCAGCGGCGGTGTGGTGGCCGGCACCGACACGCGCCACAGCGCCGCCGTCGCCGGCTACGCCTTGCACCGCCAGCGCGGCGGCGGCAAAGAACTCGTCGCTGTGGTCGCGCATGCCAGCCCAGAAGGCTGAGGCCATGCTGGCCTGCACCACCTCGCCGCCCAACGTGGCACGCGCGGTGCGGACGGCGGCCATGGCGCCCGCCAGGCGCAGCACCAGCGTGCCTTCCCACCAGGCCGTGGCGTTCAACGGCAACGGCTGGCCGCCCCATTCGTTCATGCGCTGGATGGCCTGGGATTCGCCCATCTCCAGCCGCAGCGAGAGCGTGCCCTGCGCCACCGGCAGCACCTTCAGCGACACCTGGCAGATGACACCCAGGCAGCCCATGGAGCCGGCCAGCGCGCGCGACACGTCGTAGCCGGCGACGTTCTTCATCACCGTGCCGCCAAAGGCGAGCAACTCGGCGCGGCCGTTCAGCAAGGTGGCGCCCAACACGTAGTCGCGCACACCGCCCACGGCCGCACGCGCTGGCCCGGCAAGACCGGCAGCCACCATGCCGCCCACGGTGGTGGCCGACACACCGTCTACGGCAAACCGCGGCGGCTCGAACGGCAGGCACTGGCCCGCTGCCGCCAGGGCGGCTTCCAGTTCAGCCAGCGGCGTGCCGGCGCCCACGGTGACCACCAGTTCGCTGGGCTCGTAGCTGCTGATGCCGGTCAGGCCGGTCACGTCCAGCGGCTGGCCCTGCGAGGCTTCGCCGTAAAAGGCCTTGCTGCCGCCGCCCTGTATGGCTAGCGTGGACTTGTCGGCGCGCGCGGCGCGCACACGCTCGACGAGTGCAGCCGTCGCAGCTTGCATCAGAAGCGCTCCAGTTCCGGGAAAGCCAGCAGGCCACGCTTGACGTGCATGCGGCCGTACTCGGCGCAGCGCTGCAGGGTGGGGATGACCTTGCCCGGGTTCAGCAGCTGCAGCGGGTCGAAGGCGCGCTTCAAGGCAAACATCTGTTCGCGTTCGGCGTCGCTGAACTGCACGCACATCGAGCTGAGCTTTTCCACGCCCACGCCGTGTTCGCCGGTGACGGTGCCGCCCAGGGCGACGCTGGTCTCCAGAATGTCGGCGCCGAAGAGTTCGCAGCGGCGCAACTGGTCGGGGTCGTTGGCGTCGAACAGGATCAACGGGTGCAGGTTGCCGTCGCCGGCATGGAAGACGTTGCAGCACTTCAGGCCGTACTTGACTTCCATCTGCGCGATGGCCAGCAGGATGTCGGCCAGACGCTTGCGCGGGATGGTGCTGTCCATGCACATGTAGTCGGGGCTGATGCGCCCGCTGGCCGGAAAAGCGTTCTTGCGCCCGCTCCAGAACCGCAGCCTCTGCGCTTCGTCCTTGCTGACCTCCATTCGCGCGGCACCCGCGCCCGACAACACGGCCAGCATGCGGTCGACCTCTTCGGCCACTTCTTCGGGCGTACCGTCGCTTTCGCAAAGCAGGATGGCGGCGGCGTTCAGGTCGTAACCGGCGTGCACGAAGTCTTCCACCGCCGCCGTCATGGGCTTGTCCATCATCTCCAGCCCGGCCGGGATGATGCCGGCGGCGATGATGGCGGCCACGGCGTCGCCGGCCAGCCGGATGTCGTCGAAGCTGGCCATGATGCAGCGCGCCAGCTGGGGCTTGGGCACCAGCTTCACCGTCACCTCGGTGATCACGGCCAGCATGCCTTCGCTGCCCACCAGCAGCGGCAGCAGGTCCAGACCCGGCGTGTCCAGCGCCACACTGCCGAACTCGACCATGTCGCCTTCCACCGTGAGCGCGCGCACGCGCAGCACGTTGTGCAGCGTCAGGCCGTACTTCAGGCAGTGCACACCACCGCTGTTTTCAGCCACGTTGCCGCCAATGGTGCAGGCAATCTGGCTCGACGGGTCGGGCGCGTAATACAGACCGTGCGGCGCGGCGGCCTCGCTGATGGCCAGGTTGCGAACGCCGCATTGCACGGTGGCTGTGCGGGCCAGTTTGTCGACAGCCACGACCTTGTTGAACTTGGCCAGGCTCAGCGTGACGCCCATGCGGTGCGGCAGCGCGCCACCCGACAAACCCGTGCCCGCGCCGCGCGCCACCACCGGTACCTGCAAGGCGTGGCAGGCGCGCAGCACGCCGGCGACCTGCGCTTCGGTTTCGGGCAGCACCACCACCAGCGGCAGTTCGCGGTAGGCGGTCAGGCCGTCACATTCATACGGCACCGTGTCCTCGCTTTGCCACAACAGGGCGTGGGTCGGCACCACGGCGGCCAGCGCAGCCACCACCTGCTGTTGACGGGCAGCGCGGTCGGCGGCTTCCGCGATGACACTGACGGCGTGGGGGGCAACGGGGGCATTCATGGCGGTGACTCCTGCGGCCGAGGGGACCCGGGTCGGGGTCCGACGTCTCGGGGCGCTGCCAGACTGTAAGCGTGTAAGGCTTTGCCCGCCCGTGCGCCCAGGTCAGCTCGGCTTGTACCGTTCTGGGGTTACTGCGCCCCCCGATTCGAGGGGTGGAATATCGGCGGCGGCGCATCTGGCATTTACCGGGCACGTTGACCGACGGCGCCAGCGTATTCAACACCGGCACCGCAGCGGGCAGCGGTGTGTCCACTGGCGCGTCGGCGATCATTGGCTTTCGTTTCCGCAATGAGGGTCCGGACCTGACCAGCGCCGCCGACGACACGGTGCACTTTGGCTGGGCGCGCATGGTGCTGACCGGTGGCGCACCGGGCACGCTGGTGGACTACGCCTTTGAAAGCGCGCCCAACGTCGGCATTCAAGCCGGTGTGATGCCTGAAGCTGCCGCCTGGATGCTGATGGCCGCCGGTGTGGCTGGCCTTGTGGCGCGCAGGCGCCTGAAAGCCGCCTGATCACCAGCGGGGCCACGGCGACTCCGGTCGCCCGCCGTCGCCCTAGTCCGCGCTTGCGATGCCACCAAGCGCGGGCCGGCTCCCCGGACCCGCACCGCGCGGCATGGCGTCAACCGTTGGCGAACACCGTCAGCACACCTGAATAGCTGTACAGGTGGTGGCGGGCGATTTCGCCGGCGGCAAAGAAACCGACCAACGGCACATCGCCCAGTGCGTGCTGGACGATCTTCAGTTCGGCCGACGGGCCGCCGAAGTGCGGCCCGCCGCCGGCGCGGCGCGATGTACAGCGCGCCGGCAATGCGTTGCGCCGAGGCCGGCGTTGCGGCCTCGCGCCCGGGCAGCAGGGCGACATCGATCTCGATCGCCGGTTCAAGTTCTTCGCGGATCTCGCTGCACACGCGCACCAGGTCGCGCCGCGCCGCGGTCACGTCGCGCTGGCAAAACGCCAGCCGCATGCCCGGCACCACCCGCTCTGCCACCGCGACAGCCTGGCGGGCCGGGTCCAGCCCCAGGATGTGGCGCACCCGTGTGTCAGCCCCAAACTGGCCGCCGCGGGCCAGCGCGGTGTCGTGCTCGTTGGTCAGGCCCACCAGGGTGCTGCGCAACCGCGGCAGCAGCATCAGCGGGTCGTTCAGGTTGGCCAGCCCCAGGTCGGCCAACATCACGGGCAGCGCGGGCTTGCCGTCCAGCGCCGTCACCACCTGGCCATCAGCAGCGGTGATGCGCCGCGTGGGCCCCACCGGCTGACAGCCCTGGGTGACGCGCGAGACCAGGGCCACGTCGCGCGTGAAGGCCACGCCCGACATGCCGCCCTGCCACACGCCATTGGCGATGTGCACGGCGCGTGCGCGCGACGAAGCCAGGCCACCGAAGAGGTAGCCCGAGTCGGTACGGTCGCTCATCTCGGCAACCATCTCGGCGATGTCGGGCGTGCTGCTGTCGGCATGCACCAGGGCGCTGAAAGGGGCAATGCGGTGCAGCTTGCGCGCGCCTGAAAACACTTCGAAGCGCCCTGTGGGCAGCGCCAGCAGCATCAGCACCAGGCCGGGCTCGTCGAAGTACTCGACGCCGCTGGCACACACACCCACCCCCACGCAGCCCACCCAGGCCACGTTGGGCCACGACTGTTGCAGCTGCGCCAGTAGGGCGTCGGCATGCACGGCATAAAAGTCGGTGAAGTACACCAGGCCCAAAGAAAGCGGCCCGGCGCCACTGGCGTCATGCGCGGCACGGCGGGCTTCGATTTGCGCGCCGGCCAGGGCCAGGGCCGCGCGCCAATCGGGGTGCGTGGCGTGGCCGACCAGGAAACCGGGCATGGCGCGTTGAACCGGGTTGGTGGCCGGGCGGCTGGCGTGCAGCGCCTAGCGCGACCGCCGCGTCGCGGCCGCTGGCTTGGCGGCGCTGGCGCGCGCCTTGCGAGCTGTGGCCGGGGCAGGGGCCGGGGCGGGTGGCGCCGCGGGCTTGGCCGACACGGCGGCGGCGTTGTCCTTCATGGCCTGCGCGGCCAGGTCGGTGAATTGCTGCGTCAGCGCGCCCCACCACTGCAGCGGGTCGA
>ENA-OBIT01000600-OBIT01000600.1-metagenomes-genome-assembly--contig:-NODE-600-length-15533-cov-10.3275_pt1 | contig 15533 bp, 13 predicted proteins | sample MGYA00153386_OBIT01 | MGnify analysis MGYA00153386
AATTAAATTAATTGATAATTGATAATTGATAATTGATAATTGGGTTTCTAGGATGGGGATTTAGACCCCATCCTAGAAACAATCCAGATAAAAGATGGGGGATTTAAACCCCTACTCTTTGTTAAATTCTTTCCATCCGATCGATCTTACACTCTAAATCGAGGGATCTAATTCAGATGAAAGATCGCTCCTCGATCGATTAGTAAATTGATAAGCTGACGGCTGACGGCTACTACAAGTATGTTTTTTAAAACAGGATGTGGTATAAGTTTTAATCGATAAAACAATCGGTTATGGCAAACGTAACCGATCGCTAAAATTATCGTTTAGCATAAATCTTGTCAAAAACTCCACCATCAGCAAAGAATTTGCGATCGACTGCATCCCAACCACCGAGACTACCGATCGTATACAACTTGGCTATTTTTGGAAAATTTGCCACTCCCGCCACACTAGAATTAACTGGGCGGAAACCTGTTTTAGCAAACTCCTGTTGAGCTTGAGGAGTAAATAGAAACTTAGCAAAAGCTTCTGCTACTTTGCGAGTGCCATGTTTATCGACATTGCTATCGACTACGGCAACTGGCGCATCGATGGAAAGATTTACCGAGGGTACTAGATAAGACGAGTCAGTGCTACCTTGTTTGGAGGCTAAAATCAGTTCGTTCTCATAGTTGAGTAGCACATCACCTTGCCCTTTTTTATAGAAAATATCGCTGGCTTCTCGTGCATCTTTTGCCAAGATCGAGACATTCTTAAATACCGAACTCACAAATTGACTGGCTTTAGCTTCGTTGCCACCATTTTGGGTAACAGAACCCCATAGTGCAGCAAAGTTCCATCTGGCAACACCGGATGTTTTGGGGTTGGCAGTAATGATACTAATACCAGGTTTAGCTAGATCCGCCCAGGTTTTTATTCCTTTAGGGTTGCCGTTACGGGTTTCGATGGCGACTACCGAGTGAGTCACAATCCCGTTATTCGGTACTTTTTTCTCCCACCCCGATCTAATTAAACCTGCTTGTTCGATTTTTTTGACATCGCCAGCGAGAGATAGATTGACGATATCTGCGGGTAATCCATCGATGACAGCACGAGTTTGGCTACCGGAACCCGCATAGCTAGTTTTGAATGTGACGGTTTCACCTGTCTTTTTCTGCCAATCTGCTACGAATAGAGGAATGATTTTTTGGTAGGCAGCTTTGGTAACTGCATAGGATACCAATGTCAGTTGAGTGCTTTTGCCTTGACTGATGAGCGTCGGCAGGGGGTTTGCTCGTGCGCTATTGGCTGTAGCGGTGCTCCAAAGTATTGAAACACCAGCAGTCGCCATGATGACTACCTGACTAAGAGCGGATCTTTTCGCTGGAAGAGAATTCATTTTAGCTTGACTCCTGAAGACTGGGATATTTAATCCAAATACATTTACGGTATTTAGGTCGGAATATCGTAATATTTACTTAGCTTCTCAGATCTTGACAGAAAAAGCAAGAGTTAACCGCAAAAAAATACGGTATCCCCGATTGAATACCGTACTTATTTATCACAAAATAATATTTGTTTACTGTTTGAATGTCAACAAGCCGATCCCACATGATTTCGATATCGAAATCACGTTGATTTAGAATTGTGGATTCAATCGAGATTGGGTAGAAAAAGACATTGGTTTAGTCTCTGCTAGAGATGAACCAACATCTCTATGACTATTTTTTCCCAGCTTGAATCTTGTCGTAGATGCCGCCGTCGTCGAAGAATTTTTTCTGGAAATCATTCCAACCGCCATATTCTGTCACAGTCCCTAAAGTTTTAATCTTCGGGAAGCGTGAATCTGCGACTGTAGCCGCTGGACGATAACCCAGCTTGACAAATTCGGCTTGGGATTCAGGCGCGAACATATATTGGGCAAAGGCTTCGACGACTTCGCGATTGCCGTGTTTCTCGACATTTTTATCGACAATGGCGACAGGAGTATCGATCGAAACATTCACATCTGGCACTACATAATCAAGCGGTTGACCTCTTTCTTTAGCGAAGATCGTCTCATTTTCGTAGTTTAATAACGCATCACCCTGTCCCTGTTTGGCAAAAGCATCGGTGGCTTCTCGTGCATCTTTAGGCTGAACGACGACGTTTTTGAAGGCGGTTGTGACAAATTCTGTGGCTTTGGCTTCATTTCCGCCAGATTTAACGGCACTATTCCACAAGGCTAAGAAATTCCATCTTGCTCCACCGGAGGTTTTGGGATTGGCTGTCACCCATTTGACATCGGGACGCGCCAAATCGGCAAAGGATTTAATTTGTTTGGGATTGCCTGGACGGGTGACGATCGCTACTACAGACTGAGCGACAATGCCTTGATTGGGTAACTTTTTAGCCCAATCTGCGGAGACGAGTGAGGCTTGAGCTAACTTATTTACATCACCGCCCACCGCCAGATGCACCACATCCGCTGCCAAACCATCAATCACCGCACGGGTTTGAGAACCTGAACCGCCATATGTCTGCTTGAAAGTAACTTTTTGATTGTGTTCCTGTTGCCATTTCGCCACGAACTTTTTGATAATTACATCGTGAGCAGCTTTGGGTACAGCGTAGCCAACTAGAGTGACTTCGACATCTTTTTTTTGTCCTCCACCAGACTGAGGATTGCTTGCTGAGGGAGTATCGCCACCCCCACCGCAAGCAGCTAGGGAAAGGCTCAAACCCGCACCAATAAATACTCCTGCGACCGATCTTGTCACCCTTTGGCTGACCGTCATGACGTTGCCTCTTAAAATCTACTGTATTTAGATCGGAATAGTGTTCAAATCTAAACATCATCTTAGCAACATCCCTAGCACAGGTCAACAGAATTGCTGTTGGTTGCTGGATATCGTTACAAAAATAGCCCTATTCTCCATATATTAATGACCTCAGACTCAGGGGTTTACAAATCGCATACAGGATCGCAATAATTGAGAATGTCAGTATAATTACAACTAAGGGAAACTTACCAATTAATTCTCCTGGCAAAACGCTAAGAAATTGTTTAGGCTGAGTGACTAGACTCCAACTGTTGAACCTGAGAAATCGTCCGATATAAATCCCGATCGCACATAATAAATGTAAGCCTAATTCTGTTATGTCTGTGTATCGATCGAGCTGATACTCGATTAAATATTTATCGACATTAATTAAGGAAAACACATAAGAAAACCAGCCGACTCCAATAAATAGGATATAAATTGGTAAAATAACTAAAGTGACAACCCATGCCGAATCAATCGTCCGCACAGCATCATAAAAATGAATAATATCTGTCAAAATATAAGGTGCATTAGGTAGAATCACAATAAATAGAAATAATCCCATCCACCAGAAAATTGAACGATTTCGGTCTGGAAGTATTGGTGATTTCGATCGGGAGAGGCTGCTTAATATAATAATTAGTCCGATCGAGATTGCAATAAAAATCAATCTAACTCCCCACAAGGAAATTATAATTCTTTCTAAAGCTTCGAGTAAATTACCATTATTGTATTTTTTAATACCGACAATAAAGCTGAGACTTAGTAGGATATAAGTGCCCCAGCAAAATAATCGCGATCGAGGCTTGTAAAAGAGCGAAAAACTTAAAGCCAGTGGCACCAATGCTAAAAAAGTATTCCAGGCAATCCGACCGATATCGTCGGCAATAACTTGAGTAAGTGGATCTGTCCAGCTAGAGATTTGGGCTAAGAGCATTTGACCTCCTGGGATCGGAGCTAATATCGATCGCTAACTTTCAACGATCGACTTCAACTAATCTAACAACTTTTACGTTTGAGCCGCGCCGGAATCCCGATGATGGCGCGTTGATAAAGTCGATCGAACTCTCGATCGAAATGTGCGGCTACAATTAGATTATCTTGAATTATCAATAATGTCTCATCATTACGATAATTTGCAGCATTCGACCAATTATGCGAACCAGTAATCACAGTTCGTCGATCGATGATGGCAAATTTGTGGTGGAGTAAATCTCCAGTGGGTAAAGTCGGTACCCCAATCGTCTCCAATGGCTGCACATTTGTTCCAGCCGTCTGACAGAGATTGCCATCGACCCCCATTAATGGCAAAGCCGAACTATAATCTCGATAAGCGAACTGTCGATCGATGACTCCCCGCACTTTAACACCGCGCTGAGATTGAACTTGTAAAATATTACCCAGAGCAGGTTCCGAAAAGACAAATAGAGCCAAATCGACTTGTTGTTGGCTAGTACCGAGCAACTTACCGATCGAACCGTTACTACTATCTTCCCACGCTTGCTGCTTAGAAGTCGGCGAAAATTGCACCAAGAGGCGGGTTTTACCTATAAGTACTTCAACTGCTGGACGTGGGGGTTTACGTGCCTTAAACTGACTCATTTGACTACCTGTAGTGCCATCTCCCCACATCAGGTTAAACTCAGTTGCAAAGGCGGCGGCTAATTCCCCACTGTCAATCTGGACTAGATTATTTTGATTTCCCTCACTATCTGGATGACTAAAATCTCCATAGATATCACTCATCGTCCAATTCGCTGAAGTGACAATGATTTGATGTCTGTCTACCAGCATGAATTTATGGTGCATCAAGCCACTTCCCTTGGAACCATCCGCAGTATCATCAATGATGGGGATTTTGGCATTCCGCAGGATAACTAGTGCATCGCGCTGATTAATCTCATCCTGAGTGAGAGTTCCATTGCCATCGATATCGACCAATTTTTGAAATTCTTGATAATGTTCGCGCTCTCGTGGTGTCAATCCATCGATTTCGGCGGCTGTCAATTCACTCAATGGACGACTATAGTTATGTTCCAAAATTACCCGCACCTTGATTCCAGCCTGTGATTTAGCTGCTAAAGCTTGGGCGATATTGGGTAATTGAAACTCTTGTACTGCTACGTCGATCTGTGACTGCGCCGAGTCGATGGCGACAATTAACTTAGCTGCCAAATCTGTGCCTTGTCTGGTTTTACGTCGATAAGGTTCTGTAAATTCTCCCGATCGATCGTGATTGAAATATACTTGAATCGCCTCATCTTGTGGTAAGGGTGGTAGTTTCGCTTTTGTCGATGGAGAACGGAACCAAAACCAATATCCACAAAAAATGGCAACACCGATGCTTCCAAGAGCTAAACTAGATAGGAGAGAGGAGTATGATGTGCCCAAAGCACTGCTAAATCGTCGAAATTTCACCGGAAAACTCAAAAACTATGAATGATAAACTGTGTATTTATAGCTCATGACTACTAATACGGTGACGATTTCAGCCACTTTCAACGGTTGAAGTGTACTTGAGGCATTGTATCATTTATTACTCATATGTTGTTGAATATCACTGTCTAGCTGACGATAAACTTCTAGAATTGAAGAACGTTGTTCGTACGTTCAGCTTTGCTGGAATCAAGGCAATCGTTAACTAGATCTCAGCGCGAGGGTATACTGAGATCGACGACAATGCTTGCGATCGGAGCATCTGGATTAGATCTTCACTCAGTTAGATCGGCAGAATCGACATCATTGTTCAAATTTCCATGCAGCTAATTTGTAGCTGCTTACCTACCATTTTTACTAAATACATTAGATATCGGGGTATATATTATGAGCAGACGCAGAAAAATGTTTCAATGCGGTCATAAAGGCTACGGACAGATTTGTCACCGTTGCCTCCAGGAGGAGGTAGATGTAAATGAAAAGAAAGAGAAAAAACGGACTTGGCATGATAGTTTTGCCTTCGATCCGATCGATCTAAAAAGCTTACCATCTCATGTGGTTTTAAAAGCTAGAAATATTATTATCGGTCTACAAGATCGCAGGAATTATCGAGAGTTTGGTGGAAAAAGGCTGCGCCATAATCGATTGGTAATTAGTATTCCTGTGACTCGCAATTATCGAATGTTATGCTTTGAGCTAGATGGTGTTCTTCAACCCAAAGAAGTGCTATCCCATGAAGACTATAATATCTGCAAACCTGGCAGCTAGCAGTATCAGCTATCTTTTTAGCTGAATCGAATTGAAAAAAAACGACCGACAAATAATTATTCACACTAGTCCATGCAGATTTATCTAGATCATAGTGCGACAACTCCCACCCGCACTGAAGCGATCGCTGCTATGCACCGAGTTCTCACATCAGAATGGGGCAATCCTTCGAGTATCCATCAATGGGGCGAACGCTCCTCAACCTCGATCGAACAAGCGAGATTTCAAGTAGCAGCATTAATTAATGCTAACCCCGATGCGATCGCGTTTACATCTGGGGGTACTGAAGCTAACAATCAAGCGATTATGGGGGTAGCAAATCGGTATGATACTCCCCAACATTTGATTATCTCTAGTGTGGAACATTCCTCAATTAGTGCGCCAGTTCAATGGTTACAAAATCGTGGATGGCAAGTAACTAGATTACCAGTCGATCGATTTGGGCGCGTAAATCCTGACGATTTGGCGACGGCAATTCGTCCGAATACCGTACTGGTATCGATAATTTATGCTCAAAGTGAAGTCGGAACTATTCAACCGATCGCCGAATTAGCCGCTATTTGCCAGCAGTACCAAGTTTACTTCCATACTGATGCCGTTCAAGCCGCTGGTAGAATTGCGATCGATGTCCAAAAGGGGATCGATCTCCTGTCGATCTCCAGTCACAAACTTTATGGGCCACAGGGTACAGGGGCACTATATATCCGTCCTGGCTTAGAATTAGTGCCGCTATTAGCTGGTGGCGGACAAGAAATGGGCTGGAGATCTGGGACTCAAGCCGTGCCGCAAATTGCCGGATTCGGTGTGGCGGCGGAGTTAGCCAGTGAAGAATTAGCGGCTGAAAATCTGAGATTAATCGGTTTGCGCGATCGATTCTTCGATCTATTGTCCGATTGTCCGATCCTCATGCCCACAGGCGACAAAATTCACCGCCTCCCCCATCACCTCAGCTTTTGTCTCGCGATCCCCAGTTGTCATTCGCAAGCACCCATCACTGGCAAAACGATCGTCCGACAACTCAACCTCGCCGGAATCGGCATCAGTTCTGGAGCTGCTTGTGCTAGTGGGAAACTTACTCCCAGTCCTATCTTATTGGCGATGGGTTACAGCCAAACTGATGCAGTCTGCGGAATTCGACTGACACTCGGTAGAAGCACCACCCAAGCCGATATCGACTGGACGGCAATGGTATTGAAGCAAATTCTCGAAAGGCTGACTCCACAGTTAGTCTGTGTTTAGTTACCTCGATCTGACGGACGTAGGAGTTTTTTAGACTTCGTTTCGATATTTAAATCCCCCAAACCCCCTTTTTTAGGGGGTTTGGGGGATTTAGTTGATGTTGATTTACGCGTGAGCGAGTGCTGGCATCATGGATGGATCGAGTTTAATCCCCAACCCTGCGGCAACCTGCATCCCGTATTTTGGATCTGCGCGGAAGAAATGGCAGAGTTGACGCCTTTGAATGTCTTGACGCGCTCCACCCAAACTATCTACAATGTTGTCAACCAGCCGCTGTTGAGCATCTGGCTTTAACAAGCGATAGAGATTTCCGGCTTGAGTATACTCATCATTGCCTTTGTGATGGTCGTAGCGATCGACTACAACATGACCTAGATCCATCGCTGGTTCTGCATAAGCAGAATTTTGCTTGGGCGCAGATTCATAGCTGTTGGGGTCATAGTTGGGGCTACTACCACCATTGTCACCTAAAGCCATCGCGCCATCGCGCTGGTAGTGCATGACTGGGCACTTAGGCTGATTGACGGGCAATTGCTGATAGTTGGCACCGAGGCGATAACGCTGTGCATCAGCATAAGACATGATCCGCGCTTGAAGGATCTTGTCGGGAGAAAAGCTAATCCCAGGTACGACATTTGAAGGCGAAAATGCCGACTGCTCGACCTCTGCAAAGTAGTTTTGCGGATTGCGATTGAGTTCGAGCATCCCAATATCGATGAGGGGATATTCAGAATGCTTCCATACCTTGGTGAGATCGAACGGATTTTCGTAATGCTGTGCCGCTTGTTCCTCAGTCATCACCTGAATGCAAACGCGCCACTTGGGATAGTGCCCCTGTTCGATCGATTCAAACAGATCGCGAGTAGCATAGTCTGGATCTTCACCTCCTAGCCGAGTAGCTTCTGCGGCGGGGAGGTTGTCAATTCCCTGTTGAGTTTTGAAGTGGAATTTGCACCAGACGCGTTTGCCTTGAGCATCAATTAAGCTGAAGGTATGACTGCCAAATCCATCCATGTGACGGTAGTTTTTGGGCGTACCGCGATCTGAAAACAGAATCGTGATTTGGTGCAATGCCTCTGGACTCAGCGACCAAAAATCCCACTTAGCGTTGGCATCCTTGCAGTTCGTTTGGGGGTTGCGCTTTTGGGTATGCACAAAATCGGGAAACTTAATCGGGTCGCGAATAAAAAAGACAGGTGTATTATTACCTACGATGTCCCAGTTGCCTTCTTCGGTGTAGAATTTAACAGCAAAACCTCTGGGATCGCGCTCGGTATCTGCCGAACCCTTTTCACCACCGACTGTAGAAAAGCGGAGTAAAACTTGGGTTTGCTTGCCAATTTCTGAGAATAGCTTGGCTTTAGTATACTGACTAACATCGTGGGTAACGGTGAATGTCCCAAAAGCAGCAGCTCCTTTAGCATGGACGACACGCTCAGGAATACGTTCGCGGTTAAAGTGAGCTAGTTTTTCCATTAAATGGAAATCCTGCATCAAGATGGGGCCGCGATCGCCTGCTGTTAATGAATTTTGGTTATCGCCAACTGGAATCCCATCAGCGGTAGTGATTGTCTTGTGTTCGGACATAGTTAGTCAGTATCTTTCCCTCGATTTACGGGGATGTCTCAGTATTTATACTAGCGTCTGGTCTTATCGATGACGGTATGAGTCTTACCTGCGATCGGCCTTTTTTATTATTTTAATGAATATAATTATGATTTAACAACCTTTCAAAAAAGTTACAATTATGCTAGGGTGTCGTCGCAAAAGTCCTACCTACTTCTGACTTTCGCAGGAGGTCTAATAAAATTATTTACACACTTTTTTGACGTTGGGCAACTGACTAGCTTTATCCCACCAAGTTCGGAGTTTTGGCGTTTCGGCTGTCAGCACGTCAAATACTGGAGTTTGGGCAAGGTAAACAAAGATCGGGATCAGATAGAAATCGGCGATGCTCACATTGTCACCTAGCAGATATTGACTATTTATAGCAATAGACTCGATCGCTTTGAGCGCGGTTTGGGTAGGCGCGATCGCATTTTTTACTTTAGCCTCATCAGTTTTGCCACCCTGGCTGGGGACGATGAGACTTTGAATGACAATGGTACCGATCGCTGGAGCATACAGATAGCTATCGATAATCGCCATGATTTGACGCATCCGTGCTTGCAGCATCGGCTCGGCGGGGCTAAACTTACGCTCTGCTAAAACTGTATCGAGGTATTCAGTAATCGCCGCAGTTTCATAGAGTAGCTCCCCATCTACTTCCAGAGTAGGCACTTTACCAAAAGGATGCTTGGCAAGGTACTCTGGCGACTGGCTTTCGCCATTAAAAATATTGACGCTCTTGAGGGTATACTCTGCGCCGATCTCCTCTAGCAGCAGGCGCACGGTTCGGACATAAGTACTAGCAGTCAATCCGTAAATAAGTAGTTTTGACACGATCGATCCTCAAGACGTTCACTTCTAATTATGAACGAGTCAGGAGATATTGACCATTGCCATTGTATTCACCATCACAAGTCGCAAAAGCTGATGCCAGCATCAGCAAATAGAACCGCCAGATCCGCCGAAATTTAGCGTAGTCCATATGATAATCTAGCAGTTTAATACTGTCTTGAGCAGCATCAAATCGCTGTAACCAGGCTGTAAATGTTTTGTGATAATTGATGCCATTGATGTACCATCGATCGATCGTCTGGAGATCGCGGTTGTGGCTGGGAACCGCATCATAGTTCCAGTAACGACCGTGTGGGAAAATATACTTGTGAGTAAAGCCAGACGACATATTATTCGGAATCCGTGCGGTAATAATATGAATAAATACCTTACCATCACTTTCGAGCAGAGATGCCAGCTTTTGGAAAGCATTAGTGAGATTTCCAACGTGACAAAAAACACCGATCGACAGAATCTTATCAAATTTTTCGGCAAATTCTACTTCATTCAAATCGCCTTCACACAGTGTAAATCTATCCGAACTCAAGTAGCTGCTGGGATCTTGCATTTTGTGACGGATATAGTCGCACTGATGATGACTCAAATTCAATCCTGTAAACCGCACATTGGGAAATTTAGACATAATGTAGTTGGGTACACAACCCCAGCCGCAACCAAAATCTAAGATCCGATCGCCATCGACGATCTCTAGTTTTTCGATGACTCGATCGATCATCTGGATTTGAGATGCTTCTAGATCTGTCGCTCCATCTTCCCACAAACCCATACTGTACTTAGGATAGATAATGTCCCAATCTCCCAACATTTGATTGAGCATCGCTTGGGGTAAATCATATTGCACCTTCATCAATTCTGGTGAAGATTCCGCCAATCGATCGGATTCATTTAATACCCATTCATAGGGAGCGAGTAAACCTGGAGCGTGTTGAAATAACATCGACATTGATGTGTTCATCATCGATCGAAAGACCGAATCTGGAATTTCTAACCCATTAATATAAGCTTCCGCCAGTAACATTTGAGACGCGTTCAAAGCACTAGCCATCACCCGCGTTGCTTTATAGCCGATCGAACTTTTTGGAGGTGCATTTCCCACGATCGGAGAATATGTTTGACTAGTTGAAAATAAATTTTTTGAAGACATTTTTATTTCTCCATCGCTTAAAGGACTGCTCCACCAAAAGCTCAAAAGTCATGCTAGCAAATATTTTTTTATCAAAAGCTACATAGCAAAAATATCTGTCAAGGGTCAATGCTGTTTCCCCTAGCAGTTCGATCGATCGAAATATATTGAGATGAACTTTATTGGAGCTATTAATATTGAAGCAAATAAATGTGAGGAAGTTGTGAGTGGGAGCATCCCACTTTTTAAAATTCCTAGAGATAAAATAGTCTCGATCGCCGCAGCCCCTCATGTCTAGCTTGCAAGGAATTTATTATCCATCAAAATAATAAAAAGTGGGATGCTCCCGTTGTGAGTTTCGATCTCAAAGTGCTATTGGGGCAGATCGATCTCTGGTACCAAATCTAATCGATACTTATATAGAGCTACTGGAGATCCGAATGTACTGAGCGATCGCAAGTAGTCGGGATCTTGAGGTGAGAGATAGATTGCCGAAATCTGAGTGGCGGTAATTGTCGGTGTGGGGGTGGATGAAAATTGGTAACTAGTCGTTGTTTCGACAGTATTTAGATAAATTGTCGAACTAGTCCGAAAAACTTGTTGAGACACTTCGGTAGAAATGAACCGATTGGGGTTGAGAGTTTCTCGTTGGAGTAGCCGCTGAGAATCCGAATCAAATCCTGTCACAAAAGCCTCTAATTGCCGATCTTGAGTAAGTCGAGTAATCTGTTTAGTTGGATTTTGAGGATCTATTGTCACCGATTGAACATTAGCTGCACCCAGATAAGCAATGGCGATATTCAAACCATTAAATGCTCGATCTGCCACAATTTGCGGTGCGGGTAAACTAGATTTGAGTCGGGGAAGATTGAGTGGAGAAAACTTGAGAGCTTTAGTGGGATCTGTCGGAATGAATTGGACTGTAAAATCGATCGGTTTATTGATATATTGCCGATTGCTTTCAAAGCCAGGAGTGACTATTTCGGGTGCTAAAGGGGCGATTTGTTCGATTAATGTACTCGTAGCAACCCACCGTCCTCGAAACCACTCAGGATATGTCAATTCGCCCTGATGCTGCCTGACAAATGGTTGACGATCCCAATTTGGATATCGATCGATCCTATCGCTTAATGCTCCGGCGATCGCGCCCTGAGAGCTGCACCACCAAATCGCGATCGCACCTATACAGGTCAAAACTTTCTGGACTAAACTATTCATATCTCGTTGGTGTAGCCTCTTGTTGTCTTTGAGCAGAAAATTATTGAGTTTTCAAAAATGATGGTAGGGGCACATGAATTGCCCCTACCATCACTTTTGAGGGATGCCCCTTGTCGGGGCCACCCTCGATCGACAATTGCTGCTCACAATACCTTACACTGTCCGTAATGTCGCAATAAGTGATCGCACAATACCAGCGCAACCATCGCTTCCACCATCGGTACCGCACGGGGTAAAACGCATGGATCGTGTCTGCCTTTAGCTGATAGAATTGTTTCTATCCCTGATTGGGTGACAGTATTTTGCTCTTTGCGAATCGTTGCTGTCGGTTTAAAGGCTACTCGGATGATGATATTTTCGCCATTGGAAATTCCGCCTTGGGTGCCCCCAGAGCGATTGGTACGCGTCCGAATTTCGCCATTTTCATCTGGATAAAACTCGTCATTGTGTTCGCTACCTGTGAGCAGCGTACCTGCGAAACCCGAACCAATTTCAAAACCCTTTGTTGCGGGGAGCGACATCACCCCTTTGGCGATATCTGCTTCCAACCTGTCGAATACTGGTGAGCCTAAACTTTTGGGGACATTGCGTACCACGCATTCTACCACTCCGCCGATCGAGTCGCCTTCTTTACCGATCGCTTCAATTCGATCGATCATTCGCTCCGCACATGTTAGATCTGGACATCGCACAATATTACTTTCTACCTGCTCCATCGTCACAGTGTCGGTATCGACAGTTGCTTCGATATCCTGAATTCTTTTCACATAGCCGATAACTTCAACGTTATTAAAAATGTGTAAAATCTTCTTGGCAATCGCCCCCGCCGCTACCCTTCCAATCGTTTCCCGCGCCGAAGATCTCCCGCCACCTTGCCAATTCCGAATCCCATATTTGGAATCATAAGTCGCATCCGCATGAGAAGGGCGATAAGTCTGCACCATTTCACTATAGTCTTGCGATCGAGCATCTTTATTCCTGACGAGAATACTAATCGGTGTACCTGTAGTCTTGCCTTCAAACACTCCAGACAGAATTTCGCAGGTATCAGTCTCCTTGCGGGGTGTCGTAATCTTACTCTGTCCAGGACGGCGACGATCGAGTTCGACTTGGATTTCCGCTTCACTAATCTCTACCAGCGGCGGACAACCATCAATGATGACACCTACCCCACCCCCATGCGATTCGCCATAGGTTGTAATTCTAAATAAATGCCCAAAGGTGTTTCCCATTGTATGTGCGGATTGATTTTCAGTGATTGGTTGCTAGTTTATCAGTGGTGGCAGTGGAGACTCGATCGCGGCTCTAAAAATTTCGTGATATGTCTAACATAATTACATTATCTTCTCTCAATTACTACTTGGTTATCTCCAAATAGCCATTAACGCTACAGTCAAAATCATTATCGCCCCGAATAATATGCAAAATAACTTACTAAAAAATATAGTTAGAGATTTTGCGAAATCATCTGCTACAACGTCTACGATCGCTCTCATCGGGTCAATTCTAGGGCTGGGTCTAGTCGGGGTAAGTCCTGCTGGAGCTGTTACTTTTGGCACGAATCTCATCATCGCCACTGCTACTAGTGTTCCCGAACCATCTTCGATTCCAGGGATATTAGTTGGCGGTGCTTTATGTATATGTGCGATTAAAAAGCGTAGACAGAAACCATAAATATCATCTTTAATGATTCTGTAGATCTGTATGGGCGGGTTGATGCTGCTGGGAGCATCCCACTTTTTATTATTTTGATGGATAATAAATTCCTTGCAAGCTAGACATGAGGGGCTGCGGCGATCGAGACTATTTTATCTCTAGGAATTTTAAAAAGTGGGATGCTCCCGATGCTGCTAGTGTTATGAAAATATAGCCATTTCCAAATAAAACCCGCCTAGCGTGATTAGAAACGATCGATATCTGAGAATTTTAAATATAAAATTCTTGAATTTCTAGCATTTTAACGCCAAAAACTTCACAAAATACTGTGATAATTTGCTGACGTACTAAATCAGGATTAATATTTGGAATAAACTCCGCCACACTGCCCACAGAGCGATCGACAATTCCACAAGGAACAATCCGATCGAAGCCACTTAGGTCTGGACATACATTTAATGCAAAACCGTGCATGGTAATCCATTTACTAACTTTGATGCCAATTGCTGCAACTTTACGACCTTCTAGCCAGACACCAGTTAACCCATTAATTCGCTCTCCATTGAGATGATGTAGAGCTAAAACTTGAATGACAACTTCTTCTAACTGCCGTAAATACCAATGTAAGTCTTGTTGATAATAACGAAGATTGAGGATTGGATAGGCGACTATTTGTCCTGGACAATGATAAGTAACTTCGCCACCGCGCTCGACTCGATACAATTGATATTCAGTTTGGAGGTCGAATTTTACAAACTCTAGACTAGAGCCAGTGCCGAGTGTATACACAGGTGGATGTTCGAGGAGGACTAGCGCATCAGCCAAATCTGGATCGAGCATTCGTTCCTTCTGAAGAGATTTCTGCCAAATCCAAGCAGCTTGATATTCAACTTTTTGACAATTGTACAGTAGGCACTCGCGATTTTTTATAGCGTTCCTCTCAGGGTAAATTAACATTGTGTTGAGATAATTTAAGATTGAGTAAGGACAAAGTAAAGATGATTAAAAACAAGACCAAGCCGATCGTACAAGCATAACTGAGATCGGGGTTGCTCGAACCAAAACCTTGTTGATACAGGTAATAAACAACAGTTTTAGAACTATTGCGCGGCCCACCTTGAGTCATGATGTAGACTTCTTCAAAAATTTTGGTAGCAGCGATCGCTGATATCACCGCAACTAGTAACATATAAGGACGCATCAAGGGAATAGTAATATCCCAATGCTTAGTATAACTATCCGAACCATCGATCGCCGCAGCTTCATACAAGTCTGCTGGAATCGATTGCAGTCCCGCTAAATAAATAGTCATATAATAACCCAACCCTTTCCAAATGGTTACTACCATCACGCTAAATAAGGCTAAACCAGGACTAGTCAGCCAGGGAATTGCCGCAATACCGATGACTCTCAATAGTTGATTGAGTAAGCCATTCTCAGCATAAATAAACTTCCAAGCAATTCCCGCCACCACCATCGAGATAATTACAGGCACGTAGTAAGCCGCTCGAAAGAAACTCATGCCTTTGAGCTTTTGGTTGACTAAAATTGCCAGTAGGAGTGGCGCAAATACCAGAATCGGCACGACTCCACATAGATAGACAATCGTGTTTCTAATCGTCTGCCAAAAAACCTCATCTTTCCATAGTCGATCGAAATTAGCCCATCCTTGCCAACTTGCAGTGCCCGCGATCGGGTCATAATTGGTAAAGCTCAGGTAAAAAGCCTGCAATGCTGGTAAAAATACCGTCAAACCCAGCAACAGTAATGCAGGTGCGAGGAATAGATATGGTGTCCAGTTAACTTGATGGGGGCGGAGCATGGGGGACTGAGGGACGAGGGGACGG
>ENA-OBIT01000601-OBIT01000601.1-metagenomes-genome-assembly--contig:-NODE-601-length-15521-cov-6.06336_pt1 | contig 15521 bp, 17 predicted proteins | sample MGYA00153386_OBIT01 | MGnify analysis MGYA00153386
ATTACAGCAACCCGCAAATCCACGGCGCAACGGTGGTAGCTACTGTGCTGAACACCCCCGAACTGCGCGCTCAGTGGGAAGTTGAGCTGACCGAAATGCGCGTCCGCATCAAAGCCATGCGCCAAAAACTGGTTGATGGTTTAGAGGCCTCAGGCGTGAAGCAGGACATGAGCTTCATCACCGACCAGATTGGCATGTTCAGCTATTCAGGGCTGTCGAAAGATCAAATGCAGCGCCTGCGCAGTGAGTTTGGGGTTTATGGGACGGATGCTGGGCGCATGTGTGTGGCGGCTTTGAACAGTGGGAATATTGCGCATGTTTGTGAAAGTATTGCGGCGGTGATTTAAGAGAAATTTTTTTGAAAAAAGCCGCACTGATGCGTTAATTGCTGCGTGCTCCTTCGGTGTCATCTCATAACGCTTGCGATGAAAACTATGCCAGGAGACAGTCAATGAAGAATCTAATGACTAAAGTTTCGTTATTTGTAATCTGCTTGACCGCGTTGTCGACAGTCGGAACCGCGATGTACAAATGGTTGAAGTTCGGAGACAAAGTCGCATGCACCGCTAACGAGTACTCGTTCGGCTGTTCAACAGTTTTGGGTTATCTGTTGTCAGCGGTAGGTGTAATTATTGACGTTGGGGCAGTCTATCTTTGGGAACGGAATCGGGGTCAATGAGAGTTTCAACATTAACAAACCCATTAACCACGAGAGCTTTAAGCCCACAGATCTTGGCACGAGCAGCCCTTTAATTTACAACTTCAAATCTTGCGAGGAGTGCCGGGGTTAGCTCGATGGCAGTTCACGTTTCTTTTGCTTCGCCGCAAGCAAAGAAAGCAGAAGAAAAAGCCATCTGCAGTCTGCGTCTTCGCGTTTCGCGTCGGGCAAGCTGCGTTGCTCAAGGTCAGGATAGGACAGGTGAAGAGACATTACATCGGATTTGGTGGCTCCTCAACTCTGCTTTCTCCCAAATGGTTTCGTAAAGCCGCTGCGCTTACTTCATACAAGTCCAATTGCTGACGCCAAAGAAACAAAAGGCAGCACAAAATTCAACTAGCGTTTAACAAGTTTGCAATTCAAAAGGAAAGCACATGACTGATGACAGAGTTTGGGAATTTGAAGAAAGCCTGTGGACCGGCACCGCCGAGCATTACCGAGAAATTGTTGATGCCGAATGCCTCATGGTGCTGCCAGAGCCGCCATTTGTTCTGGCTGGAGCGCAAGCAATTGCAGCAGTGTCTGACACGCCTCGTTGGGCGCGGGTTACCACATCGGTCAGGCACATCAAACGCCCGCAAGAAGGCTTGATTGTGGTCGGCTACAAGGTTGAGGCGTTCAAAGCAGAAGGCAAGGCTTATGAAGCTTATTGCACTTCGACTTACCGTTGGCTTGCGCATGATGTGTGGCGTGTTGTCCAGCACCAGCAAACACTCAGTTTGCATTCAAATTCCTAAAAGCAATTATTCGCTTTATTTCTTTTTCTCTACACTGTTGGGCATGGCAGCTTCTGCCACAGCGCCGATTGCCTTGCCGCCCAAGCGTACTGTGCCGATTGCGGCATCTGCAGCTAAACCCGCTGTACCGACGGCAACTGAGCCAACCGCGTCAGCCACCGCCAGCACGGTGCAGCCATGTAAGGCAAGCAGGGTTATGGGCAGCAAAATAAATACAGGCTTCAACAGCATTATTGGGCGCTCGTCAAAACCATAAATCCTAACGAGCGACCATTTCAAACAGCAATCATCATGTCAACAAATGCTAAGCCGGAGCTTTATCTGCTTAATTTGACCGACCTAATTGATCTGATTGACCTGATCACACGTAAATCACTTCGTTTTGTTATTTAGCCCAATAAAAACGGGCGCAAGCAGCTATAAATTACATAGCAGTCTCACATCCGCAGAAAGGCTACTTCTTCTTGCCAGCCAGTACAAAAGTAATTTTCATGATGACGCGGTATTCAGTAATTTTGCCTTTGTTAACAACAACTTTTTGGTCTTGTACCCAAGCGCCTTGAATGTCGGCAATGGTCTCTGACGCACGTGAAATACCAACGGCAACGGCATCGTCAAAGCTTTTTTTGCTGCTGGATGTGATCTCTAATATTCAGGCTGCGATCACAAAAACTATTGGTAGCTAAAAGTGGCAACCGCTTTAAGCACAGCTGACGGACCCGTTGCTGGCAACCTGTTACTAACCCGTTGCTCAGTGCAACACTGCGCTGCCATCACCCCCACACCACCGACCGCATCGAGATCGACCCGCCCTGAAAACTGGTATTGAAAAATCGCATCGGCTCCTTGCCGTCCACCGCTCCGGCGGCGTAAAGCAGGGGCAGGTAGTGCTCATGCGTGGGGTGGGCCATAGTGGCCAGCGTGCCAAGCTTGAGGAAATTTTGCAGTGCTGCCAGGTTGCCTTGCTGGATGTGGCCGCCAGTGGTCTGGTCAAACTCCAGCGCCCAGTCGAAGGCCTGGCTGCCGGCGGCGCCGCGTTGCATCTGGCGCAGGTTGTGCACGATGTTGCCGCTGCCGACAATCAGCACACCCCGGTCGCGCAGACTTTTAAGCTGCTGGGCCAGGGCGTAGTGGTCTTCAGGCGCCCTGTTGTAGTCCATGCTGAGCTGAATGACGGGAATCTCTGCGCCCGGAAACATCGGCTTTAAAACGCCCCAGCTTCCGTGGTCGAGCCCCCACTGTGTTTCATCCAGACCCAGCGGCTGTGCGCTGCGTTGCCTGACCAACTGCGCAATGCCTTGCGCTGCTGCCGCGTCGCCGGGTGCGGGGTATTGCTGGTCAAACAGCTCTTGCGGGAAGCCGCCAAAGTCATGTATCGTTTTTGGCTGGTCCATGGCGGTCAGCCACCAGCCCTCGGTCAGCCAATGGGCTGAAATGCACAGAATCAGCTGGGGACGCGCCATTTTCGAAGAGAACTCGGCGCCAAGCGTCTGCCAGCTTTTGAAGTAGTCGTTACCGGGCAGGGCGTTCATCGGGCTGCCGTGGCCCAAAAACAGCACCGGCATGCGGTCAGATTTTTGCAGCGAAGCGATGCGGTCAAGTGCTGCAGGGTCGATGTTTGCCATTGCTAATATCCTTCTGGTCAGGTATTTTCAAATTTATAGTCCACAGAGCATATTAATATTTGTCCCTCAACATACAAGCCCTGCGCCTGTTATATTGTTGCACTGCACCATATTTTGATTCCCACAAAGGTTCGTCCCCATGCTTTACCAAGTTTACGAAAACCAGCGTACCCTGATGGAACCTTTTGTTGACTTTGCGCATGCTGCTGCAAAGCTCTACAGCAACAGCGCTTCGCCAATGGCACAAAACCCGTTTGTTCAGCGGGTGGCGGCCGGCTATGACCTGATTTACCGGTTGGGCAAGGACTACGAGCGGCCAACCTTTGGCATTCAGAACATTGTGGATGGCGACGTTGAAATTGCCATTCATGAACGCATTGAGATCAACAAGCCATTTTGTGAGTTACGCCGCTTCAAGCGGTTTACAGACGACGCGACCACGCTGGATCACCTCAAAAACCAGCCCGCCGTGCTAATTGTGGCGCCGCTGTCTGGCCACTACGCCACGCTGCTGCGGGACACCGTCAAAACCATGCTGAAAGACCACAAGGTTTACATCACAGACTGGAAAAACGCCCGCCTGGTGCCGCTGTCAGACGGTGAATTTCACCTCGACGATTACGTGAACTACGTGCAGGAATTCATTCGTCACCTGCAAAGCAAATACGGCAATTGCCACGTGATCAGCGTCTGCCAGCCTACTGTGCCGGTGTTTGCCGCTATTTCGTTGATGGCCACGCGCGGCGAGACCACGCCGCTGTCAATGACCATGATGGGCGGCCCAATTGATGCCCGCAAATCACCCACCGCTGTCAACAACCTCGCCATGAACAAGCCGTATTCGTGGTTTGAAAACAATGTGATTTACCGCGTGCCGAGCAACTTCCCCGGTGTAGGCCGCCGTGTGTACCCCGGTTTTTTGCAGCACACTGGCTTTGTTGCCATGAACCCGGACCTGCACGCTACCAGCCACTTTGACTACTTCAAGAACCTGATCAAAGGCGATGACGCCAGCGCCGAAGCGCACCGCAAGTTTTACAACGAGTACAACGCCGTGCTGGACATGGACGCTGACTACTATCTGGAAACGATTGACGTGGTGTTCCAGCAGTTCAAGCTGGTCAATGACACGTGGGATGTGAAGTCTGTTGATGGCAAGTCTGAACGCGTCAAACCCGGCGACATCAAAACCACCCGCGTGATGACCGTTGAAGGCGAGCTGGACGATATTTCAGGCTCGGGCCAGACCGAAGCAGCCCTGGACATGTGTACCGGTGTCAGCGCGGCCCATAAGAGGCACTTTGAGGCCAAGGGCGCCGGCCACTACGGGATTTTTAGTGGCAGGCGCTGGCGTGAGCTGGTGTACCCGGAGGTAAAATCCTTCATTGAGCAGGCCCACAACGCGCCTGATAAACCGTTAAAAGCGCCTGCAGCGCAAATTAAACGTGCGCCACCAGCCACCCAAAAGACAGCGTTGAGCAAACCGGCGGTAAGGCCTCTAGCGAAATTGGCAGTCAAACCAGCGGTGAAACCCGTCGCCAAACCTGATGCCCGCCGCACTCCCGTCAAAACCGCTCGCAGCAAATAAGCCGACAATGACTGGGTGAAAACCCCTGACTTGATATCCGTGGCCAGCATGGCCAGTCGCATCCACGCGGTGCTGCCACAAACCCAGTGCACACGCTGCGGCTACCCGGACTGCGCAGCCTATGCAGACGCCATTTCGGCAGGCGCTACACCGATCAACCAGTGCCCACCTGGCGGGGCCGTCGGCATTGCCAGACTCGCTGCCATCACCGGGCAGTCGGCCTTGGCTCTGAACCCGGCGAACGGTGTCGAAGCACCGCGCAGTGTGGCCGTGATTGACGAGGCGTGGTGCATTGGCTGCACCCTGTGCCTGCCGGTTTGCCCGACAGACGCAATCGTTGGTCGCAGCAAAATGATGCATACCGTCATCGAGCCACACTGCACCGGCTGCGAGTTGTGTGTGCCGGTGTGTCCGGTCGATTGCATCAGCCTCGAAAATGTCACCGGCGAGCGCACCGGCTGGGCAGCGTGGTCGAAAAGCGATGCTGACGCGGCGTTGCACCGCTATGAAGTTCATAGTCGCTTGCGCACTGATTTATTGGATAAAACCCATAAAACACTTGAAGCTACACAACCTTCTGAAGCCAGCAAAACAGATTCAAGCGCCGCGCAAGCCAAGCGTGACGTCATCTCGCAAGTGATGGCCAAGGCCAGAGCAACGCGGAAGCAACGCTAGTTTTTTTCTTGCCGTGCAGGGCAAGCTTTGCAATTCGTCGCGCGTGGTTCGGCTGGTCGGCACAACGCTCACAGAACTGGTTGAGGTGGGCTTGAGATTGCATCGGGATCAATCCACCTAAATAGCGGGGGTGGGGAAATTGCCGCAGGCCAAAGATGTCCTAGATGCCGTAGCGGTGACCGAGCAGTCAACCTTAAACACCAGCCCCGAGTTTGGATTCAAAAGCGGCAGCACGATTCCCGTGCCCTGAACCGCCCCAATCGTTGTTGCAGCGGGCGGAGCGCACGTTGCAGCGCCAGTCAGTTCAACGCATACTTGCAGCGTTAAATTTGGCACGGTTGGCAAAGCGGTGCCGACCCGGGTGGCGTTAGACACAAACGTCATAAATTCCTGGGTGCGGCCACCTGGCAAACCGGGCAAGCGGCTGCGTCCGTACACGATAGTTGGCTGGGGCAGTTTTACTGGTCGTGCCCAACAACAAGCCGTTGGTACCGCCCGCGCCATAAAAGTCAAAGTCGCCGCAGTTGGCAACCATGCCGGGCAACAAGTTCTACTGGCGCAAAACCTGTGGGGTTCCGACGACGGGACCAATGCCAACTCCGAAGGTCGCCGCAAGCGCAAGGTTGCCTCCGCCCTGCCCTGCAAAGTAATAACGCCCAGCAGCATCAAAAACACCCGCTGTTGGCGTAAAAGTTGCCAGAGACAACCCGCCCGGCAACCCGTTATTGATCGTTCATACCAACTCGTAGCCGGTTTGCCCCAGACAATACTGCAACGGAGTCCTATCGGACGAAATAATGCCGTAAATAAAGTTATCGACCGCGTTATTCCCAATTGCATCGCGCGTGGTGCCCTTAGCCGTTTTGTACACGGCGGTTGGTGTCACGGTTGCGCCCATCTCCTAGACGATGGCCGCAAATGGGAGAAACCAGATTGCAGCACGCACGCAGCGAAGCTTTTACCACGTGCCAAAAAATTTTGGCTAATTTTGGAAATAACGCTAGTGATGTTGCCTGATCCGTGTCGCGCCGGACCATGGCAGCATGCAACACCTTGTCGCGCTGTTGCAGTGTCAGTCGGCTTTAACGCCCGCATTTTTAATCACGCTGGCCCACTTGGTTGTTTCCTGGCCAATAAATGTGTCGAATTCTTCAGGTGTCCCGCCCGCTGCGAAAGTGCCCATGCCATCGAGCCTGGCCCGGGTTTCATCACTGCGAACAATGCGTGTCACCTCTTGGGCCATGCGGTTCAGGATGTCTTTCGGTGTTGCGCTGGGCGCGAGCATCCCCGCCCACGTGCTTCCGGTAAAACCCGCAAAACCTTGCTCGATAAAGGTTGGTACGTCAGGCACGGCGGGCAAACGCTTGTCGCTTGCCACGCCTATCAGCCGCACTTTTCCCGCCTTGCCCTGATTGATCAGCCCAGTTGCAGCGTCAAAAAACAACTGGATTTGCCCGCCCATCAGATCGGTGAGTGCGGGGACCGCTCCCCGGTACGGGATGTGCACCATATAGGTTTGGGTAAGCGACTTGAGCAGCTCGCTCGTCAAATGCGCGGCAGAGCCGTTGCCCGATGAGCCAAAGCTCACCTTTCCGGGATTGGCGCGTGCATAGTCGATCAGCTGCCTGGCAGTTTTAAATGGCGCGTCGTTGTTGATTGCAGCCAGCAACGGCGAAATGCCCATCAGCGCCACTCCCGTGAGGTCTCTGCGCGAGTCGTACGGCAGTTTGGGGTACAGCGTGTTGTTTGCTGCATAGGCAGCGATCACCACTGCAAAGGTACTGCCATCAGCCGGTGCCTTGGCCAGCAAATCCACTCCAATAATGCTGTTGGCACCGGGCTTATTGTCAACCGTCACGGTTTGCTGCAAACGGTTTTGCAAGCCAACTTGCACGATACGCGCCATTTGGTCGGTAAAGCCGCCGGGCGTGTACGGCACGATGATGCGAATCGGCTTGTTGGGCCATGCGTTTTGCGCCAGCAGCGGTGCGCAAATGCTGCTGGCTGCTGCGACTATCGCCACGCTAAAACGACGGCGGCTAGTGCGATTTGTGGGTGCAGGCAATCGCTGCTTCGGGCTGTTTTGTGTCATGCTGGCTCCATGGAAGTGCTCTTATTTTGAGCCTTCTCACAACCGCGCCCTAGCGGGTTTGCCCCTTGACGGTGAAGCATTTTTAGCGTGCGAGACCGTCGAAAAACGCTATTGTTTTAATAGCTTTTTACGCCCGTATTTATTGGGCGATAGGCAATATTGTTACAAAATATTTGGCATCAACTCGCCATCACCCGGCGTGCGGCATAGCTGGCCCCATCCACCAGCGCCACCATCAGCAGCATGGCCAGCAAAATGCTGCTGGTTTCTTGCATTTGAAACAGCCCCATGTGAAAAGCCAGCATTTGGCCGAGGCCGCCTGCGCCCACGACGCCCAGCACAGCAGCAGCGCGAATATTGTTCTCCCAGCGGTACAGCGTGTAGCTGACCAGCTGCGGAAGTATTTGCGGCAGCGTGGCGTACCAAAAGATTTTGGCCTCGCTGATTCCACGGCTACGCAGCGCAAACGCTGGGCCGGGGCTCGCGTTTTCAATGCTTTCAGCAAACAAACGGCCCAGCACGCCAGACGTATGCAGCGCCAAAGCCAGCGTACCCGCCAGCGGCCCCAAGCCCGCGCTGATCAGCAGCAGCGCCGCCCACACCAGCTCAGGAATGCTGCGCAGCATGTTCAGCACCAGACGACTGATGCCGCGCCAGCGGGCTGGGTCGTCGCTGTGGGTTTTGCTTGCTGGCACTGCCAGCGCCAAGCCGAATCCTACCGCCAGCAGCGTGCCCAGAGCGCTCATGGCCAATGTCTCTAACGCAGCCCAACCAAGTTTGGTTAAAAATTTGCTGCTGGTTTCAGGCACCAACATCTCGCCAATGAATTTGCCCATTCGCCGGGCTGCGTCAACGCTAAAAAACTGCGCCCATTTCAAGTCCAGCGTCCAAAAACTGGCGAACGTCAGGCACACCAAGCCGAACACAAACCAGCACGCTTTGCAGCGCGCATCAAACAGCGGTGGTGGCAGCTTGTTGGGTGGTGATTTAGCGACTTGCACGCGCCCTACCCCAGCTCTTTGCGCAGCCACGCGCTAATAACATCAGCCAGCCACACCAGCAGCATGAAAACAATCAGCATGGTGGCGACTTCTGAGCCGTTGAACATCTTCATCGATGCGTCCATTTGCTGGCCCAGGCCACCCGCACCGACAAAGCCCAGCACGGCCGACGAGCGAATCGCACATTCCCAGCGGTACACGGTGTAACTGGTCAGCTCGGCGGCATTTTGCGGTAGCAGGCCGTAAAAAAAAGCTTGTATGGGCCCCGCGCCATTGCGCAGCAAACTTTGGGTGACTTGGGCATCGCCGCTTTCCAAAATCTCGGCATAAACCTTGCCCAGCATGCCCCCGTACGTCAGCGCAATGGCAATCACGCCCGCAGTAGGCCCCAGACCGACCACGCGAACGAAAATCAGCGCCCATATCAGCTCGGGCACGCTGCGCAGCACCACCATCAGCCAACGCAGCAGCGTGCGCAAAACCGAAGGCAATTTATCCATTTTTCCGGTCAGGGCCGACACGGATAAAACCCGCACCGACAGCAACGCCAGCGGTATCGCCAGCACCAGTGCCAGCGCGACGCCAGCAGTGGCAATGGCGACAGTGCGCCACGTTTCTTTGGCCACCAAAAGCAGAAATTCACCTTCGATTTTGGGTGGGAAAAAGTCACCTAAAAATTTTAAAGTGGGCTTTAAATTGCTGGCTTCAAAAAGCGTCCAAAGTTTAAATTCCGTCAGCACCAACATGGGCCAGAGCAGCACAGCCGATGCAAGCATCCAAAACACGCGGCCAGCCCAGGCAGGGTCATGCTTGCTGTCCCTTGACTGCGCAGCCTGCATCAGCGGCAATGCATCACGGCCGGAACTGGCGGCCCGTCGCTCTGGTGATCAGGCACTACCGCTGGGCCATCCATCTCATGTGGATGCTGTACGTAGAGCTCTTGCAAAAGCTGCGGTGAGACTTGCGCAGCTGGCAAATCAAACGCAACCTCCCCATCACGCATGCCAATAATTCGCGCGAATGACCTCAAAGCCATATCCACATGGTGCAGCGTGGCCACCAGCGTGGCACCGCGCTCGGTTGCAATATCGGTCAGCGCTTTGATGGCCTGCTCACTGCGCGACGGGTCAAGCGCTGACAATGGCTCATCGATTAGCAGCAATTGCGCGTCAGATGCCAAAATTCGCGCCAAACCCACCCGCTGGCGCTCACCACCTGACAGGCGGTCAACCCGTTCAAACAGTTTTTCGGCCAGGTCAAACCGGCACAGTGCGGCATCCGCCAAACCAATATTTACTGGGTAAAACAGACTGCGCAGGCTCTCCCAAATGCCCATTTGTGGCAAGCGCCCTGCCAGCACCGCCGTTACAACGCGCTGGCGGGGCGGCAGTGGCGGTACTTGCGGGGCTAAAAACAGGTTGCCACGCAACTGCTGCAATGCGCTGACTGGCAAACTCCAGGGGTCAACTTCGCCCAATTTAAGCTGGCCGGTTGTGGGTTTTAAAGCGCAGGCTATGAACTGAAGCAGCGTGGTTTTGCCCGCGCCCGATGGGCCAATGATGGCAACGTGCTCGCCGGACTGCACCACCAGCGACACATGCCGAACCGCATCTGGCACATTGCCTTTGGCTGCCGGATGGCGAGCCGATGCGTCGGCCAAAACAACGCGCACGCTGCTTACTTGAGCAAGCCAGCGCTGCGTGCGGCAGCTTCAATACCGCGGTAGTTTTCAGGAACAGTTGCGATGTATTTGCTCGCGCGGTTCAGGTCCAGAATTTCTTTGCCTTCAGGCGTCTTTGGGTCGATGTCAAGCAGCGCTTTTTTCACGCGTTCGCGCTGGGCAACAGGCATGTCGGCATGCACTGACCAGTTGTAGTTGAAGTACCCCGGCGTGGTGAAGAAAACCACCGCTTCCTTATCGCTTACTTTGCCTTCTTTGACAAACTTGTTCCACACCGTGATGTCAAGCGCGGCCGCGTCAACCTTGCCGCTGACGACTGAAGCGATGGTGGCATCGTGCGCGCCGGAGTAGGCAACACGCTTGAAGTCTTTGTCGGGATCAATTTTGCTGTCCAGCAAGAAGCTGCGCGGCATCAAATGACCAGACGTAGAAGATTGCGAGCCAAAGCTGACTTGCTTGCCTTTCAGGTCTGCCAGTGTTTTGATGCCTGAATCAGGCTTGGTGATGAAGACGGACTGAAATTTGGTGTCTTCTTCGCGTTGGGCAATTGGCACGATTTTGCCGCCCGAGCGCACGCTGGCCTGCACAAAGGTAAAACCGCCAAACCAGACCATGTCCACTTGCTTATTGACCAGCGCCTCTACCGCAGCGGGGTAGTCAGACACGGGAATAAATTCAACTTTCTGGCCGAGTTTGCTTTCAAGGTATTTGACGATTGGCCCGAACTTGCGAGTCTGCTCCGTGGCTGCCTCCTCCGGAATGGTAGTAACGCGAAAAACAGACTGCGAAAAGGCCGAACCGGCTACGGCAAAACTGGCCACAGCCAGCAGTGATTTCAAAACAACGCGACGCATAAAAATTCCCCTCAAAAGGCTTAAAAAGAAACAACAATAGATTCTCGCAGGAATGCGACTTCAATGCGGGAGACTGCAGCCCAAAAGCCGTTGCGCAGTGCGCGTTTGAAAAGGCGGCTTTGGCGCGCGCCCGTCAACTTGGCATGCAATTTTCCTTGCCAAGACGTTGACCCAAAACTTTCCACTTTTTAACCGCTGACCACTGTCAAAGCAGCGGTTCCTTCAGACGCAAACATAAAACGTCGTGAAATACTGGCCGCTGGCGCAACTTTCTTGGCAGCGCCGGGTTTTGTCAGAGCGCAAAGCGCCTGGCCAACCCGCGGCCCGATCAAGCTGGTTGCGCAGTTTCCGCCCGGCGGCCTGGTGGACACGGTGTCGCGCCTGATGGCACCCCAGCTGTAGCAGGCGCTGGGGCAAACAGTGGTCGTTGAAAACCGTGCGGGTGCAGGCGGGCTGGTGGGCACCGATTACGTTTCCAAGCAAGCGGCCGATGGCTACACTCTGCTGGTTAGCCATGCGTCGGTGCACATCTATGCAACGGCCACCCGAAGGGTCATGCCTTTTGATCCAGTCAACGATTTCAACCACGTGGGCATGCTGGTTGAAGCCCCTATGGTGCTGCTTGTCAGGGCGCAGTCGCTTTACGAGACATTTGAGCAATACCTGACGGCCGCCAAAACCAAGCCTGTTCGCTATGGCTCATCTGGCATTAGATTGGCCAACCACCTGTTTGGCGAAATGCTCAAGATTGAAGGCAAGGTCCCCCAGCACGACCACATCCCTTACCAGGGCAGCGCGCCCGCCATGCAGGACTTGCTGGGCGGGCAGATCGACAGCGTGCTGGACCCCATCACGACCAATGTGGCTCAGCTCAGCCTCGCTTGGATGTTTCGCGATGGTGCTGCGTTGCTGGTTTCGCTGGTTCTAGGCTTGGCGGCGTTGGTGTTCACTGCCGTTTTTGGGCAACTGGCAGTGCAGGCGGTGACTGAAGCGATTCAGTGGATTGCTAGTTTCTAAGCAGTCATTTTTACGAAGCCAGGCCAGCCGACAAAAAGCCCCAAGGTGTAAAGGTTTAGGCTTTCGGTCCGGGAGGCTGGCTTAAGCTAATTTGTCACTGGCGGCAAGTCCGTACAACTGCCATGCGCCACTTCCGCCGCCATGCCAATGCTTTCACCCAGCGTCGGATGCGGGTGAATCGTCTTGCCGATGTCCACCGCATCTGCGCCGATTTACATGGCAAGTGCAATCTTGCCGATCATGTCGTCTGCATGGGTGCCGACCATGCCGGCGCTTAGGATTTTGCCGTGGCCGTGCGCTTCAGGTGAATCATCAAACAGCATCTTGGTCATGCCTTTGTCGCGGCCATTGGCAATGGCGCAGCCCGATGCTGACCAGGTAAACAAGCCATTTGCCTTGGCTTCGTCTTCTGTCAGGCCGACCCATGCGACTTCGGGGTCGGTGTAGGCACTGGTCTTTGTTGTAGCAAAGTTGTTTGACTGCAATTTCAAGTCAAGCCCATGCAACCAAGCACCTACAACTAAAACGCCTACCAACTCAATGCCGCCTCGCTACTAGCCTCCGGGCCTACAGTCCATTGCAGAAAGTGCCGAAATTTACGATGGCCCCGCAGGATCATGCAACTGCGGTTAAAAGTAGTGGAGCCACTGACGGAATAGGTCCAAACAAACTAGCGGCGCGTAGGCGACCTGTATGTCAAAGTTGTTTTATGACTCAGCATTAAAGCCAATTATTTTGATGAGTCTTCGCCACTCATCAGAATCTGCACGCAGTTGAGCTGACACTTCGTCCGGGGTAGAAGGTTTGACGTCTAGCGCAACAGCATTCATGGTGTTAACAATTTCTGGATGACTCAGTGCGGCCTGCACATAGGCAGCTGTTTGTCTTTGCGTGGTTGCTGTTGCGGAACTGGGCAGAAACAAGCCGTACCATTCCCTCATCACAATCGGAAAACCTTGTGCACGATAGGAAGAAATTTCAGGAGCAAAGCGATTCCTGGTGCCGGTAGATACCGCTAGGACGCGCAACTTACCCGTCTTCACATGCGGCAAAAAGTCGCCAATAGACGCGGACATCGCTGAGATTTGTCCTCCAAGCAAGTCCTGTATTCCAGGTGCTGTACCCCGATAAGGGACGTGGATCCAGGGTAGATTTGAAAGCTTTGCAATATAAGCCACGATCATGTGCGGCATGGATCCCGGCGCTGGCGACCCGTATGACGCTTTTGATGGATTTTCTTTAGTCCAGGCAATAAATTGATTCATCGTCTTGACTGATTCGGGAACCGCTGGGCCGACGCCAAAGCCGTAGTCGAAATAACCGACAGTAGAAACTGGGGCCAGATCGGTGACTTTGTAGGGGAGCTTATTTGGATAAGTAAACGGGTAAATAGACAAACAAGATGATGGCGTCATCAATATCGTACTGCCATCACCCGGACTGTCTTTTACTGTCGTGATGGCGATTTGCCCACCCGCGCCGACTTTGTTTTCGACGACAACATTGGCTGCCAGCTGTCCGCGCAATCTGTCGGCCACGCGTCGGGCAATGGCATCTGCGGTTCCACCCGGGGAAAAGCCTATGACAAGTCGAACGGTGTCCGAGCGGATTTGCGCAAAACTGGGTGAAGTGCCCAGCCCCAAAATGCCTGTGGCCGCCGTACCTTGAATAAATTGTCTGCGAGTCGTCATGATAATTTCTTTTAAATAATAATTTTTCGGCACAGAAAACATCACAAATGTTTTCTGCGTTACCAGTGCACTTGAGGGCGAGCATTTGTCAAAAAAACATTCAGGCCCCCTTCCCGGTACTGGCAATGACGTCAATTTCGAGCTTTCCGCCCAGCGCCAGAGCGGTCACACCAAATGCGCTGCGAGCCGGGTAAGGGGCCTTGAAAAACTCTCGGTATACAGTGTTAAAGGCTGGCCAATCATCCATGTCCGCCAGCATGACCGTGCACTTCACAACATGGAGCAAGCTACAGCCCTGCGCCGTAAGTGCACGTTCTACATTGCCTAACGCCTGCCGTGCCTGTGCCGTCATGCCGCCTTCTACCAAGGTCAGAGTGCCTGGCAATATGCCCATTTGACCGGAGAGGTACAACAATTCGCCAACGCGAACTATTTCTGAAAACGGCAGGCCAGTTCTTGCGAATTCTGAAGAATTCAGATGCTGAGGACCAAAAGTAGAAGATGTAAACATATAAGACATTCGCGCTGGGAAGTAACGTCTTTCAAATGTAGTCATTGCAAAACATTTAAGCCAATACAACATTTTAGGCAAAGCCATATAATATTTGTATGGACATTGATGGTCGGCGTCTTCGTTACTTCATCACAGTTGCTGATCAAGGTAGCTTGGGTCGCGCGGCAGAAGTTTTGCACATTGCGCAGCCAGCGCTCACCCGGCAGATACGCTTGCTGGAGGACGCCGTCGGTGTGCAGCTGATGACACGCACCACGCGCGGCATGGTGCTTACCGCAGCAGGGCAGGCCTATTACAAGAGCGCTTGCCGATTAATCCACGATGCAGAAGCGGCAAACAAGCAGGCAATCCAAGCTGCATACGGCGCCAGTGGTGCCTTTCGAATAGGGTTTTCTGAAATTTACGCATGGCATCCTGACGTCTTACAGGCGCTGCGCATCTACCGTATGCATTTCCCCGAAGTTACTTTCAAAGTCGAGGCGACGCTATCGGGCGTGGTGGTTCAGCGCGTGCTCGAGGGCCATCTGGACCTGGCTTTGGCCTTTACCGGGGAGCATTTAGAAGACAGCCCGATTCAGTCCAGGGCCTGGATGACAGACACCTACCTGCTTGCAGTGCATGAGACATCGCCCATGGCAAAAAAGCCGCCAATAAAGCTTGCCGAGCTCTGTAATGAAGACTTTATTTTCTTTCGCCGCGAGCCATCACCGCTTCTGTATGACCTGATGATTCACCATTTTCATGAACGTCATTTTTCGCCGCGCATCACACAGGAGGCTACCAGCCACAACACAGCCCTTGGTCTTGTCGCCGCGGGGTTGGGTTGCACCGTGATACCCCGCAGCGTGGCTCAGCAGCGGTTGCCACAGGGCGTTTGTCTGCTTTCTGTACCGGATCTGGATGTGGAAATGCAGGTTAATCTGGTCTGGAGACGTGATCACCACACGCCTGTTGTCCAGCGTTTCGAAGACCTGCTTTGCGGCTCAAAACAGCTGGGAAGTTCAATTACTTGAGCGAAGACATCGCATGAATTGAGTTTAACTTTGCGGCACCCGGGTTGGCATGCACAGCAAAAAGCACGAACTGTTTCTGGTTCGTGAACTTTGCAATGGATCGGGACAACGCCTACCTTCGCGCAGGCGGCAAATCCGTACAACTCCCATGCGCCACTTCCGCCGCCATGCCAATGCTTTCGCCCAGCGTGGGATGCGGATGAATCGTCTTGCCGATATCCACTGCATCAGCACCCATTTCAATGGCCAGCGCAATCTCGCCAATCATGTCGCCAGCATGGGTGCCAACCATGCCGCCGCCGAGAATCTTGTCGT
>ENA-OBIT01000605-OBIT01000605.1-metagenomes-genome-assembly--contig:-NODE-605-length-15416-cov-4.33683_pt1 | contig 15416 bp, 12 predicted proteins | sample MGYA00153386_OBIT01 | MGnify analysis MGYA00153386
AAAACGCCAGCGGATTCAGGCCCATGCCGACGTGGCTGGCCCGCACCTCGATGTTCTCGGTCAGCGGGCCGGGCTCGTTGATGCTGCATTGCCAGGCCACGATGCCGTCAGAGCGCGAGTAGATCGACGTGGTCGGCACGCTGGGTGCCTGTCGCAGCTTTTCCAGCAGGTGCGGGTCGTGCGGGCTGTGGCCGCTGACGAATTGATAGAACCGCCACGCGTTGGTGGCTTGCGGGTGGCCGGTGAACGGCGTGCCCAGCGTGATGACGCAGCGCGCGTGGTCGGGCAGTTCTTTGGCCAGTTCGCGCGCATACAGGCCGCCCAGGCTCCAACCGATCAGGCTGACGGGCTGCGCATGGCGTGCGAACATGGCCCGCACGTCGTCGTTGCAGCGCTGCAGCACGCCCTGCCGCGGTCCGAAATTGAAGCCCTGCCCCCAGGGGTGGGTGACGTAGCCGAGTTGGTCGAGAAAGCGCCGCAACGGCAAGGTCGACACGTCGTTCGCACCCAGACCGGGAATGACGAGCACCGGATGGCCATCGCCGCGCGGCAGCCGGCTCAGCCAGGGGATGGCGGCGAGCGTGGCGGCCAATTCGAACGGCGCGCGTGCCTCCAGCAGCATTCGCCATGCACCGGGCGCGGTTGCGACGCCGTGCGGCTCGGGGACCGGCGTGCGGGGCGATGACAGCTTGCGTCTGAGAGCGTTCATGAGGGCATCGATTCGCGGCTCGCATGATGGTGGTCAGGGCGATGGTGGAACGGGTCCACCTCGAATCGATCTTATCGGCTGCGCGGGCGCTTGCGCTGAGCAGCGCTCGCTGGTGCGGTCGCCTGGGTCAACGCCTGCCGCAGCGCGGCTTCCAGCAGGCCCTGCGCCACGTTGGACAACGCCGTCGCGACCCCCGTCTTCACAGCACCCGGCACCAGCCCACCGAGGCCCCCCGGCGGCGGCCGACACCACCTTGCCGACGCTGCGTCGCGAGCGGCTCAGCACCGCGCCCAGTCCGCGCCGTATTCGTCGTCGTCGTGGCTGCCGGGCCGCGGCAGCGCCCGGATGTCGTCGAAGGCGATCCGGATCGCGTCGGCCGGGTCGCGCACGTCGGGCATCGCCACGGCGTCGGCCATCAGTCCGAAGTCGAGCGAGCGGTCGCAGCTCTGCACCGTGATGTTCAGCGCCAGCCCGTGCGTGATGTTGGACGCTGGGTGGTTCGTCAACATGCGAGCGCCCGCGAGGTACAACGGCACCGGCGGGCCGGGCACGTTCGAGATCACCAGGTTGGTCAGCTGCGGGATCTTTTCGGCCACGCGCACCCCGCCGTACATCGTCGTTGCGGCCTCGATCAGCCACGGCACGCCGATCGACGGGAAATCGGTCGGCAGAATGCTCTTGAGGCTGCCCATCGTCGATTTCATCGCCTGTGTGGCAGCCTTCACGTGGGCCAAGCGCTTGAGCGCCTTGGCGATGTGGGTGCCCAGGCTCATCGAGGCCTGCGTGCCGGCCGTCGTGTCACCGGCAATGCGCGGCGAGATCGGCACCGCCGCCACCCTCGACTTGCGCGGCAGCGCCTGCGTTTTGCGGTCATGACGGCGCAGCGCACTGCTGCACAGCATCAGCACGATGTCGTTGATGCTGGCGTCGTGCGCCTGCCCGAGCGCCTTCAGCTCCGGCAGCGGCAGTCTGAACGTCGCGCAAGCGCGACCAGTGAAGACCGACACGTTCAACGGCATGGGCGGCGCAAGCATGAAGTTGCTGACCGGGGCCTCACGCGCGCGGCGCCGCAGCGTCGAGCCGCCAAGTGCCCGCGCGGCCGCGTTCTTGAAGGTGTCGACCGTCGACGGCAGGTTGCGAATCGGTTGCGCCACCTGCTGTGCCTCGTTGGCGAGGGCACCGCGCAGCATCTCGCTCAGTCCGAGCGCAAACGCTTTTTGGCGCGTCGAAGCCCGCGGCACCACGCTGCGCGGCTCTGGCCCGGTGTCGAGGACGATGCGGGCCAGCGCGACGGCGGCCTGCCCGTCGATCGCCGCATGGTGCAGCTGCGTGTACAGGACGACCCGCCTGTGGCCGTTAGCGGCCGGTGCCAGGCCTTGCAGGACGTGCAACTTTGACAGCGGCCGGCTGCGGTCCAGAAGCACCGGATGCAACGCTTCGACCTGCGCTTCGAGCTCGACCTGTCCGTCGCCAGGGCGGGCCGACTCGGCAGCCAGATCTCGACGATGTGCGCCACCAGGTCAGGCTCGGCGTCGACCCACGCCGGGATCGCTTGGTTGAGCGGCATCCACCACAGCCGGCGTCGCGGCACCGGCACCTCGAGCAGGCTGCGCCATGTGGCGGCGCAGGTCGACGACGAACTTACCGCGATACCCGGCGGGCGGCTCCAGCAGGTGCCGAGCGCCCGCGTGCATCGGCATCTCGGGCGTTTCGAGATGGCGGAAAGTGGCATCCAGACTTGAGAGCTGCTTCATCGCATCCGCCGGCAAAGGGGTAACCCCTGCTAAGCGGCGGCGCGCCGGCGCAGCGCGAAAGCCTCGTTGGCGGCCAGCGCCGCCAGCACCAGGCCACCGCCGCCGAGCACTGCGGCCGACGGTGCCTCGTCGGTGCCGAGCCAGACCCAGGCCACGCCGAACACCACCTCGAGCAGCCCGAGCAGCGACACCTCGGGCGCGCTCAACACGCGCGCCACCCGCACCGACAGCAGGCACGGAATCGCCAGCTGCACCACGCCCAGCATGCCGAGCAGCGCGAGGTCGCGCGGCGACGCCGCGAACGGCAGCGACAGCGGCCACACCAGCACGGCCGACAGCACCGCGCCGATCAGCACGGGCAGCAGCATGTCGGGCGCATCCTCGGGACGCATGCGGGCGGTGTGCTGGATGGCAGTCCAGTTGATCGCCGCGGCAATCGGCACCGCCAACGCCACCAGCGTGCCGGCGAGGTGGCGCGAATCGCCGCCCGACAGCTCGGCACCGTACATCCAGGCGATGCCGGCACCGGCCACGGCGATCGCCAGCCAGGTGCGCATGGGCAGCCGGTGACCGATCGCCGCGCGCGCCAGCAACGCCGTCATCAGCGGCGCCAACGCCATCGTTACCAGCACGTTGGCAACCGTGGTGAGCGAGAGCGCCACCATGAACGCCGTGAACATCACGCACCAGCAGGCGGCCGACATCCACAACATGCGGCCACCGCGGCCGATGGTCGCGATCAGCGCAGCCGGCCCGCGCAGCCAACCGAGCATCAATGCCAGCGCGAGCGCGTTGAACAGGCTGCGCCAGAACGTCAGTTCGAAGCCGGTCGCGGTCTGCAAGTGCCGTGTCGTCACGCCGGCGATGCTCCACATCAGCGTGACGGCCAGCATCGTCAGCACGGCGCGGCTGTGCGTCATGGAAAGCGTTGTCCGATCCGGCGCGGGGCTGGGCACCCTACCGGGAAGGGCCGTGGGCTCAGGTCGCGGTTTCGCGGCTGGCACGCTTGCGGTCGTGTTCCTTCAGGTGCCGTTTGCGGATGCGGATCGACTTCGGCGTGATCTCGACCAACTCGTCGTCGGCGATGAATTCCACCGCGTACTCCAGCGTCAGGATGATCGGCGGCGTGATCTTGATCGCCTCTTCCTTGCCCGAGACGCGGAAGTTGGTCAGCTGCTTGCCGCGCACCGCGTTGACGACCAGGTCGTTGTCACGGCTGTGGATGCCGATGATCATGCCTTCGTACAGCGGGTCGCCGGCCTTCACGAACATGCGGCCGCGGTCGTCGAGCTTGCCGAGCGAATAAGTCACGGCCTCGCCGTCGTCCTGGCTGATCAGCACGCCCTGCTTGCGGCCTTCGATCTCGCCCTTGAAGGCTTCGTAGCTGTCGAAGATGTTGCTGATCAGGCCGGTGCCACGGGTCAGGTTGAGAAACTCGTTCTGGAAGCCGATCAGGCCGCGCGCTGGAATCTTGTATTCCAGCCGCACCCGGCCTCTGCCGTCCGGTTCCATGTTGACCAACTCGGCGCGGCGCTCGCCGAGAGCCTGCATCACGGCGCCCTGGTGCTGATCTTCGACGTCGGCGGTCACCTGCTCGATCGGCTCGTGCTTCTCGCCGTCGACCTCATGAAACACCACGCGCGGCTTCGACACGGCCAGCTCATAACCTTCGCGGCGCATCGTCTCGAGCAGGATGGTCAGGTGCAGTTCACCGCGGCCCATCACCTCGAAGATGCCGTCTTCGTCGGTCTCGCTGACCTTGAGCGCCACGTTGCTCTGCAGTTCGCGCTGCAGCCGGTCCCAGATCTGCCGGCCGGTGACGAACTTGCCTTCGCGACCCGCCAGCGGCGAGTTGTTGACGCAAAAGTTCATCGTCAACGTCGGCTCGTCGACCATCAACATCGGCAGCGGCAATGGCTGCTCGATGTCGGTCAGTGTCACGCCGATGCCGATGCCTTCGATGCCGTTGATCAGCACGATGTCGCCCGGCCCGGCCTCGGTGGCCTGCTTGCGCTCGAGCCCCTCGAACTTGAGCACCTGGTTGACGCGGGCGTTGAAGGGCGTGCTGTTCGGTCCGCTGTAGACCGCCACGTTCTGCATGGGCTTGAGCGTGCCCTGATTGACCCGGCCGATGCCGATCCGGCCCACGTAGCTCGAATAGTCGAGCGAGCAGATCTGCAGTTGCAGCGGCGCGTCCGGGCTGCCTTCGTGCGCCGGCACGTGCTCCAGCATGGCGTCGAACAACGGCGTCAGATCGACTCCGCCGTAGTTGCCGTGCGTGCCCTGCGTCAGCGTGGCCCAGCCGTTCAGGCCCGAGGCGTAAATCACCGGGAAGTCGAGCTGCTTCTCGGTCGCGCCGAGCTTGTCGAACAGGTCGAAGGTGGCATTGATGACGTAGTCGGGGCGCGCGCCCGGGCGATCGACCTTGTTGACGACCACGATCGGGTTCAGACCCAGCGCCAGCGCCTTCTTCGTGACGAAACGCGTCTGCGGCATCGGGCCTTCGACCGCATCGACCAGCAGCAGCACCGAATCGACCATCGACAGCACGCGCTCCACCTCGCCGCCGAAATCGGCGTGACCGGGCGTGTCGACGATGTTGATGTGCGTGCCTTTCCATTCGACCGCGCAGTTCTTGGCCAGGATCGTGATGCCACGCTCTTTCTCGAGGTCGTTGCTGTCCATCACGCGTTCTGCCACCTTCTCGTTCTCACGGAAGGTGCCACTCTGGCGCAGCAGCTGGTCCACCAGCGTGGTCTTGCCGTGGTCGACGTGGGCGATGATGGCGATGTTGCGGATCTGTCGGGTCATGTGTTGCTTTCTATCTTTGCGTTCGGATCGTTCAATGAGACATCGACGGACTGCTTGTCGATGTCCTGCTGCCTTTGCGCGGCAGTCTGGGAGTGGGTCTGAGGGAGTGTCTGGGCCAAGGCCAGAGGGCGCACCGGGGCCGCTTCGAGCAGGCCTTCAACTTCGAGCGGACTCAGCAGCCGGGTCGGGATCAGCTCGCCGCCGCAGACGTGGCCGCTGCCCAGGAAGGCTTTCGGCTGCGGGCCGTAAACCCGAACGTGCGGCGCATCGGGCAGCGCCAGCCGGCGGCGCACGCCACTGAGGAAGCGGCCGGCATCGTCATCGCCCAGCCGCACCAGCGGCCAGTCGGCCACCAGCGCGTCGGTGGCCATCAAGGTCGCGTCGCGTTCGAGCTCGGACATCGCGGCGAGCTGTTCGAGCGTGATGGCCAGCTCCAACGTCAATGCGCCGCTGCCAGTGCGACGCAGCGCGCTCAAGTGCGCGCCGCAGCCGAGTGCGGCGCCGATGTCTTCGGCCAGCGTGCGGATGTAGGTGCCCTTGCTGCAGCGCACGTCGAACGTCCAGCAGTCGTCCTGCCCGGCCACGATGTCGATGCGGTGAATCGTCACGCGGCGTGCTTCGCGCTCGACCTCGAGGCCAGCGCGGGCGTATTCGTACAGCGGCCGGCCGTCGCGCTTCAGTGCGGAGTGCATCGGCGGCACCTGCTCGATCTCGCCGGTGTAGCGCGCGCAGGCCGCCTGCAGTCTGACGCGGTCGACATCGACGACCGCACGCCGTTGCAGCACCTCGCCTTCGGCATCGGCCGTCGTCGTGGTGATGCCCAGCCGCAGCGTCGCGCGGTAGGACTTGTCGGCTTCCAGGCCGATTTGCGAAAACTTGGTGGCGGCTCCAAAGCACAGCGGCAGCAAACCGCTGGCCAGCGGATCGAGCGTGCCGGTGTGGCCGGCCTTTTCGGCACGCAACAGGCGCTTGGCTTTTTGCAGCGCGTCGTTGCTGCTCAGGCCCAGCGGCTTGTCGAGCAGCAGCACGCCGTGCACCGCGCGGCGCACCACGCGCGGCGCCGAGATGCGCGCGGGTCGACCCGGCTGAATAGACAGATGCGGCCGAGCCATCGACGCGAGAGGCGCCGCCAACGACGCTGCGGATGGCAGATCGGCCAGATCGTCCATCAGTCTTCCTTGGCGCGCGTGGCGTTGGCCTGCTGGATCAGCAGGTTCAGTTCGGCCGCGCGCTCGGTGGTCCGGTCGAACTTGAAATGCAGCGTCGGCACGGTGTGAATCTGCAGACGCTTGAACAGACCGTTGCGCAAATATCCAGCGGCTTCGTTGAGGGCCGCCTCGCACTCGTGCGGATCGCCGATCAACAAAGAGAAGAAGATCGTCGCATGCGCGTAGTCAGCCGTCACGTCGACGGCGTGGATCGTCAACAGTCCGACGCGTGGGTCCTTCAGGTCGCGGATCAGCTCGGCGATGTCGCGCTGGATCTGGTCGGCCACGCGAAAGCCTCGGTTCGGAATGGATCGCTTGTGTCGCATGGGGTGTTCCTGCTGTGGCGCTGCTGTGGCGCAGATTCGTCCTGAAAACACAAACCCCGCCGTCTTTCAGAGGGCGGGGCTTGGTCGGATCGAATCAAGTACCGCTTTACAAGGTCCGGGCCACTTCCTTGACTTCGAAGAACTCCAGTTGATCGCCTTCCTTGATGTCGTTGTAGTTCTTCAGTTTGATGCCGCACTCGAAGCCGCTGGCGACCTCGCGCACATCGTCTTTGAGGCGCCGCACCGATTCGATCTCGCCGCTGTAGATCACCACGTTGTCGCGCAGCAGCCTGAAGCGCGCACCGCGACGCACCAACCCTGCAGTGACCATCGAGCCGGCCACCGTACCGATCTTGGATGCCACGAAAACCGTGCGGATTTCGGCGGTGCCGATCACCTCCTCACGCTGCTCTGGCGCCAGCATGCCGGTCATTGCCTTCTTCACCTCGTCGACGGCGTCGTAGATGATGTTGTAGTAGCGGATGTCGACGCCGTTGCCCTCGGCCAGCTTGCGCGCGCCGGCATCGGCCCGCGTGTTGAAGCCGATGATGACGGCCTTCGACGCGATCGCCAGGTTGATGTCGCTCTCCGAGATGCCGCCGACCGCCGCGTGCACGATCTGCACCTTGACTTCGTCGGTCGACAATTTGAGCAGTGACTGCGCCAGCGCTTCCTGAGAACCTTGCACGTCAGCCTTGATGATCAGCGCCAGCGCCTGCACGTCGCCCTGCCCCATCTGCTCCATCATGTTCTCGAGCTTGGCGGCCTGACGCTTGGCCAGCTTGACGTCGCGGTACTTGCCGGACCGGAAGGTGGCAATCTCGCGCGCCCGGCGTTCGTCGGCCAGCACCATGAACTCGTCGCCGGCCTGCGGCACTTCCGTCAGACCCTGAATCTCGACCGGGATCGACGGGCCGGCTTGCGTGATCGCCTTGCCGTTCTCGTCGAGCATGGCGCGCACGCGGCCGTAGGTCGAACCGGCCAGCACCACATCACCACGCTTGAGCGTGCCGCTTTGCACCAGGATCGTTGCGACCGGGCCGCGGCCTTTGTCGAGCTTGGCTTCGATCACGAGGCCTTTGGCCATCGAGGCCTTGGCGGCCCTCAGTTCCAGCACCTCGGCTTGCAGCAGCACCTGTTCGAGCAGGTCGTCGATGCCCTGGCCGGTCCGCGCCGACACTGCCACGAACGGCGACGGGCCGCCGAATTCCTCGGGCACCACCTGCTCGGCCACCAGTTCGCTCTTCAGACGCTCCAGGTTCGCACCCGGCTTGTCGATCTTGTTCATCGCCACGACCAGCGGAACACCCGCCGCCTTGGCGTGCGCAATCGCCTCCTTGGTTTGCGGCATCACGCCGTCGTCGGCCGCCACCACCAGAATCACGATGTCGGTGGCTTTGGCACCGCGCGCCCGCATCGCCGTGAATGCCTCGTGGCCCGGCGTGTCGAGGAACGTGATCATGCCGCGCGGCGTGTCGACGTGATAAGCGCCGATGTGCTGCGTGATGCCGCCCGCCTCGCCCGCCGCCACGCGCGCCGTGCGGATGTAGTCGAGCAGCGAGGTCTTGCCGTGGTCGACGTGACCCATCACGGTAACGACCGGGGCACGCGGTAGCACCTCGTGCTGCGCATCGACCTCGGTGTCTTCCTCCAGGAACGCATCCGGATCGTCGAGCTTGGCAGGAACGGCCGTGTGGCCCATTTCCTCGACCAGGATCATCGCGGTCTCCTGGTCCAGCTGCTGGTTGATCGTGACCATCTGGCCCAGCTTCATCAGCTGCTTGATGACCTCGGACGCCTTGACCGACATCTTGTGCGCCAGATCGGCCACGCTGATGGTTTCCGGCACGTGCACTTCCTGCACCTGCACTTCCTGCGGCGCGACATAACTCGTCATCGGGCTGTCGTTGCGGTCGCCGCGGCGACCAGCACGCGGCGCACGCCAGCCCGGGCGGTTGGCGCCCGCCGGCGCACGCGCGCCAGGCTTCAGCGCGCTGCGCTTCTTGGCGTCGTCGGCCCAGCTTGATGAAAGCTTCTCGGACTTGAGCGACTTCTTATCACCTGGCTTGGCGGCGGTGGCCGTGCCGGGTGCCGCTGGCGCGCCGACCTTCTTGTGGATCGTGCCCTTGATCTCGACCACTGCCGGCTTGGGTTCTTCCGGCTTCTTGGCCAGCATCACCTTCTTCGGCGCGTTCATCATGGCGCGGATCGCCGAGGCCTCGTCCTCGGCGGCCTTGCGGCGCTTGGCCAGGTCGGCCGCACGCTGCACGTCTTCATTGACCACGTCGGCCGCCTTGATCACGCGCAGCACGGGCTTCACCGGCTCGGCCGGCGCAGGCGCCACGGCCACCGGAACTGCTTCCGCGACCACGCCCTTGGCGCCCTTGGGTGGCTTCGGCGCGGCAGCCAGCGTGGCAGCCGCGGCAGCAGCAGCAGCCAGTGCCGTAGCGGCCACCTCGGCGGCTTCGCGGGCCCGCAAATCGGCAGCGGCGCGATCGCGTTCGTCCTGCTCTTCGCGCAGCCGACGCTTCTCGGCCAGATCTTCTTCCTGGCGGCGCAACAGATCGGCCTGAGCCTGCACTTCAGCCTCGCGGCGACGCAACTCAGCCTCGTCGATCTCGGGCTCGACCGCCTCTTCGGTGCCGGGCGCGACATCGTCGCGCTTGATGAAGGTGCGCTTCTTGCGCACCTCGACCTGGATCGTGCGCGCCTTGCCGGACGAATCGGCTTGCTTGATCTCGCTGGTCGACTTGCGAACCAACGTGATCTTCTTGCGTTCCGCACCGGCCACGGTGCCGTGGCTGGTGCGAAGGTAATCGAGCAGCCGCTCCTTGTCGGACTCGCTCAGCGAGTCGCTGGTCGACGCCTTGATGACGCCGGCCGACTGGAGCTGCTCGAGCAGCGCCGCGGCGTTGCGGTTGAGCTCGGCGGCTAGTTGGGCGACGGTGGTCGAGGCCATTGATTCTTTCCTTGAGGTCTTGCGGGTCTGGCGGAGAAGGGGTGCAGCGGTAGCGGCAGGCAGTCGGTCAAGCGGCCGTCGTGAACCAATGTTCACGGGCCTTCATGATCAACGTCCGGGCTGTCGATTCGTCGACAGCGGTCAACTCGATCAATTCATCCACCGCCAGGTCGGCCAGATCGTCGCGCGTGTGCACGCCGCCTTCGGAAAGCTTGGCGAGCAGTTCGGGCGTCAGCCCGGCCAGATCGCGAAGCGCCATCGTGGCGTCGTCGACATTTTCTTCCTTCTTGATTTCCATCGTCAGCAATGCGTCCTTGGCGCGGGCGCGCAACTCGTTGACGGTGTCCTCGTCGAAGCTTTCGATCTCGAGCATTTCCTGCATCGGCACGTAGGCGACTTCCTCGAGACTGGCGAAGCCCTCGTTGATCAGGATGTCCGCGACCTCCGCATCGACGTCGAGTTTGTCGATGAACAGCTTGCGCACGCTGTCGGATTCTTCAGCCTGCTTGGCCGACGATTCTTCGGCGGTCATGATGTTGATGCGCCAGCCGGTCATATCGGATGCTAGGCGCACGTTCTGGCCGCCGCGTCCGATGGCGATCGCAAGATTCTCCTCGTCGACGACGACGTCCATCGCATGGCGCTCTTCGTCCACCACGATCGACTGCACGTTGGCCGGAGCGAGAGCGCCGATCACGAACTGCGCGGGATCGTCGGACCACAACACGATGTCCACGCGTTCGCCCGCCAGTTCGTTGGTCACGCCGTTGACACGCGAGCCGCGCACGCCGACGCAGGTGCCGATCGGGTCGACGCGCTTGTCGTGCGAGACGACGGCGATCTTGGCGCGCGACCCGGGGTCGCGGGCGCACGACTTGATTTCCAGCAGGCCCTGTTCGATCTCGGGCACTTCCTGGGCGAATAGTTCGATCATGAAACCCGGTGCACTGCGAGACAAGATGATCTGTGGACCGCGCAAAGTCGGATCGACCTCGGCGATGTAGGCGCGAACGCGGTCGCCAATGCGCAGGTTTTCCTTCGGAATCATGTCGCTGCGGCGCAAACGCCCCTCGACCCGGCCGGATTCGATGATCACGTCACCCTTGTCAAGCCGCTTGACCGTGCCGACGAAGATCTTGTCGCCGCGCGACAGGAAATCAGTGAGCAACTGCTCGCGTTCGGCATCGCGGATCTTTTGCAGGATCACCTGTTTGGCGGCCTGCGCGCCGATGCGCCCGATCGACACCGACTCGACCGATTCCTCGATGTAGTCGTCGACTTCGATGTCGGCGATTTGCTCGAGCGCCTCGAAGTGCAACATCTCCGAATCAGGCAACTGCAGCCCGGCTTCGTTCGGCACCACGTGCCAGCGACGAAAGGTTTCGTACTCGCCGCTTTCGCGGTCGACGGTGACACGCATGTCGACCTCGCCGCCATGCAGCTTCTTGGACGCAGAGGCGAGCGCGGCCTCGACGGCGGCGAAGACCACTTCCAGATCGACGCTCTTCTCGCGCGAGATGGCGTCTACCAGCATCAACAGTTCGCGGTTCATTGAATCCGATCTCCTTCTATGCCAACGCTCGTCGACGACTCGACACACACGGAACCATCGGAGCTCGCGTCGTCCTGCTTCGAAAAACGCCGTCCTTTGAAATCAACCACCGCCACGAGTCGCGCCTCACGCACTTCCTGGAGCGAGAAGTCGAGCGCTTGCTCGACGCTGCCGGCAGTGAAAACAAGCCGCCAGTCGTCGGCGCCGACCTCGGGCGCGTCAGCGATGCGCGGTTGCAGCAAACCGCGGTACTTCTTGCGCCCCTGAAAAGGCATTTTCAGGGTCAAGTCGATCTCCAGGCCCGAAAAGCGCGTGTAGTCAATCGCCCGCTTGAGGGGACGGTCCAGACCCGGCGACGAAACCTCTAGCCGCTCATAGGCGCAGCCCTCGACCTCCAACACGTGTTGCAGTTGACGGGTGACCTTCTCGCAATCGTCGACCGTGATGAACTGGCCGTTCGGATCGGCCGCCACGCGATCGATGTAGACGCGCAGCAATCCGCCCGGACTGCGTTCCGTGTCCACCAAGTCGTATCCCAAACCGGTCACCGTGGTCTCCACGGCGCTCTGCCAATTCATCACGTGCCCTGTCCCTGCCGTGTCGCCAAGTTCTCTATCGCCTGCCGCACACTCCTGTGCAATCTCGTCCGCGCTTTCGGCCGTATTTTTGGACGGCTGGCCCCACCTCAAACAAACCGATTAGCCAAAAAAAATGGGCTGGAAGAATCCGCCCAACTGGCTTACTCGGAAAGCTTTGGATTATAGCCCGCGCACCGTAGACGAACAATCAGCGGCTCGCCCGAGCGGCCGATGCCGAGGCCAAACCTGGTGGTCTCACGTGCCAGAATTCGGGCCCAAACCATCACCCGGAGCCACCATGGCTTTTCTTGCCGGCAAGCGACTGTTGATCACGGGCGTTTTGTCCAACCGCTCGATCGCTTATGGCATCGCTCGAGCCTGTCACCGCGAAGGAGCCGAGCTCGCGTTCAGTTACGTGGGTGCACGTTTCAAAGATCGCGTGACAGCTTTCGCTGCCGAATTCGGTTCGGACCGGTTGTTCGATTGCGACGTCGCCAGCGACTCACAAATCGACGCCATGTTCTCGCAGCTTGCCAACATCTGGCCGCAGTTCGACGGCTTCGTGCATTCGATCGGCTACGCCCCCAAGGAAGCGATCGCCGGCGATTTTCTGGACGGCCTGTCGCGCGAAGGCTTTCGCATCGCGCACGACATCTCGGCTTACAGTTTCCCCGCGATGGCCAAGGCCGCCGCGCCGCACCTGCGGCCGGGCGCGGCGCTGCTCACGCTGACCTACCTGGGCGCCCTGCGCAGCGTACCCAACTACAACACGATGGGATTGGCCAAGGCTTCGCTGGAAGCCAGCGTGCGCTACCTTGCGGCCAGCCTGGGGCCCCGAGGCGTGCGCGTCAACGCGATCTCGGCAGGGCCGATCAAGACGCTCGCCGCGGCCGGCATCAAAGGCTTCGGCAAGATTCTCGACGTGGTGGAAAGCAATGCGCCGTTGCGTCGCAATGTGACGATCGACGACGTGGGCAACGTTGCAGCCTTTCTGCTGTCCGATCTGGCGGCGGGCGTCACGTCCGAAATCACATGCGTGGACGCCGGTTTCAGCCACGTCATGGGCGGACTGCGCCACGAAGAGTGATCGCTCATTGATCAAGGCGAAAACTAAGCTCGCCTCGCCACTCATTGCATGCAGAAGGCGGAAGAAACGCGGGACAACTTTCCTGTTGAGCACTTAGCGTGACCGGCCGCAGCGCGCTGTGCCTCAAGATAGCGACGAACTCCCTCCCGGGCCAATCACTCTGCGATTCTCGCAACGGTACGGCGGGTCAAAGCTGCTGCAGCACTTCCCGGCGCTTGCCCAGGTACTCTTCTTCACTGATCAGGCCCTTGTCGCGCAGGCGCTTCAAGGTGACCAAACGCTGCTCGACTTCATCCGCAGACGCCGCCTCGCGCGGCCGGGCAGGCGCTGCAGAGATTGATGCACCCGTGGCCAGCGCAGCGGTTGCCGCCACCCCGGACACTGGCGCAATGGCAGCGGTCTGTCCGCCCGCAACCGCGGCAGGCGCCGCACCTCGCGCCATCGCTGGCGGCGTGGGCAACGCCTCGCCCGACAGCGGAATCTCGAGCCAATCGCCGCGCTTCCCGCCATAACCCATGCGCTGCAGTGTCGACTTCGACTCCGCCACGCGCGATCCGTAGGTGAATTCGGGCAGCCTGCCGTTGGCCTTGTAGCGCAGATAGAAATCGTTGCGCGTGTCGTTGACGATCAGGTTCAGCCGGTCACCCTGCACGAACACCCGCGCTGTCACTGCCAAAGGCGCTGCACCCCAACGCGCATTGCGCTTGTTGGCGCTGCGCACCAGCACGTCTTCGCCCGGGCCGGCTCGGTTCAGCGCTTCGCTCAACGGCTCGGCCAGTCCGGCCGCCTCGTCGGGCGTGAACAGCGGCTCCGAGCCTGCGGTCTTGGCCATCGTGACCGACACCAGCAGGTTGCGCAAGGTCGCCGCCGGCACCTTGGCGGGATGACTGTTGCGCTCGGCGTCGGCCTCGATCGGTGCGATCCGGACTTCAGAAAATTCGGCAATCGGCCAGATCTTGCGACCCGACACGAGCGAGAACGACGTCGAATCGGGGCTGTCGCCGAACAGCGAATCCATCAAACCAGCTTGAGCCAGCGGCGGCGTCGCCACCAGCATCGCGGCCAGCATTGCCAACGTTGCACCGCGGGTCCTGCTTGACTGGCTCATGCTGCCAGAACTGTTCGCCCTGCCCGCATTGCCCGCATTGCCCGCATTGCCCGCATTGCCCGCATTGCCCGCATTGCGCGCCATGTTCCTATTGCCATTTGCCGTCGCCATCTTTGGAGTCTCCAGTCGTCTTCGGAATGCTTGCAGCGTTTGCGCAACCGCAATGAGTTTAAAGCTCATCGAGCGCCCTGGCCGCACCAATCAATGCCGGCGATGTGCTGGCGTGGACGACCCAGGTCGGAATCTCTGCGAGGTAGGCGCGAAAGCGCCCCTTGTCCTCGAAGCGTTCGCGAAAGCCCGAACGATCGATGCGGTCGCCGAAGCGCGGCACGATGCCGCCGCCGATGTACATGCCGCCGCGCGAACCAAGCGTCAACGCCAGATTGCCCGCCACATTGCCCAGAAAGCTGAAAAACACATCGACGGCCGCGCCGCACTGGGCATTGGCGGACCGCTGCGCGAGGTCGCTCACATCCGCAGCAGACAAAGCCTGCGCCGGCACGCCTTCGAGTTCGCAAATCGCCTGGTACAGGTTCACCAGCCCCGGCCCCGACAACGCCCGTTCGGCCGACGGGTGGCCGTAACGCTGGCGCAGCCAGGCCACCACGCCGGTTTCGAGTTCGTTGGTCGGCGCCAGCGTGACGTGTCCGCCCTCGCCGTTCAGCGGCATTTGCCCCCGACCCGGCCCGGCCGACAGCAGACCCGACACGCCCAGACCGGTGCCGGCACCGATCAGGCCGATGGGCGCGTCGGGCAGCGCCGTGCCGCCGCCGACGGCGCGCAAGTCGGCCGGCGTTAGCGCGGGCAGCGACAGCGCGAGTGCGGTGAAGTCGTTGATCACCAAAAACCGATCCAGGCCCAACAGCGCCTGCACCTGCGAGATCGAAAACGACCAGTGGTGGTTGGTCATGCGCACCAAGTCGCCCACCACCGGATTGGCGATACCGATGGCGCACCAGCGCGCTCGTTCAGGCCGGTCGGCCAGGTAGATCTGCATCGCCTTCTGCAAGGTGGCGTGGTCCGCCGCGGGCAAGGTGGCCAGGTCCGACAACGCCGCGCCGGGACTGCTCAGCCAGGCGAACCGCGCATTGGTGCCACCGACGTCGCCGACGAGTCGCGGGTAGGTGTCCAGCCCGACCGCTGCGGGGGCCTTGGCGGCAATGGGCATGTCGGAAGGGCTCATGTCGCGAGGTGCTGGCGAGGTGCTGGTGTTGTGCCCGGATCTGCGGGGCTGGCAGGGCCCAAGTCACGGCGTAACCCTAGGTGATGACTTATCTCTTCCTGGGGAGGAATGGTAGTCGACGACAACCGATAACCGTCGGGT
>ENA-OBIT01000606-OBIT01000606.1-metagenomes-genome-assembly--contig:-NODE-606-length-15381-cov-10.9934_pt1 | contig 15381 bp, 10 predicted proteins | sample MGYA00153386_OBIT01 | MGnify analysis MGYA00153386
GAACCGAGCCGCACCATACACCATCTTCTTGCCAGATAATCGCTTTAATCTTCATGAGCAATCTCTCATAGCTATATATCCGATCGATATGGATATGATAAAGGAATAATATCAATTAAGTTGTTCTCAGTACACTCAATAGATAAGCTCTCAGCGGTGTACATTGGGGTTATTATGCGACGCCACCTAACACAGACAATACCATCTCAAACAACTCGTTTGGATTATTAGTACATCCAATAGCACCGTGACGGCGTGACTCCGCAACGTGTTCTGGATCTCTTGAACCAGCATAAATGATAAATGGAGTTTGATCCCCACTAAAGCGCAGCTTATCGAGGAGCGTATAGCCTGCGCAGGAATCAGGTGGTTGCCCCATGTCGGAAATAATTGCATCGAAACGTTGTTGAGAAATTTTCTTTAGCCCCTCATCTGTCGATTTTGCCAACACAAAACTAACTCCTATTGCTTCAAGTGCTTGGCGTTGATAGCTATTGTTATTGGGGTTATCGTCCACCCAAAGGACTGTGGATCTACTCGCACGTTTTATGGCGCGAGGTGTAACAACTTCAGCGACAACATCTGCGGCAATCATCGCTTCTTTCGCAACGCTCTCACGAGTCTTATCTTCATCAGGTTTAGATGCAGCAGCAGCAGACAGAGCAGCAACAACAGCGGCTTGTTTTCTTTTTAAGGAGGCCTCAAATCCAGCCCCTTTAAGCGATAGCTCCCCCAAGCTTGAGAAGAACTCACACAAGTCCTGATCAAACCGGATCAGGATGAACAAAATTACTCCCGGCCAGATGAGGACGCTGAGCAATTTTGTAATAGCGTCGAATAGCTTAACGATATCGTCAATACTCATTGTTCACCTAACCAAAATGTGAAGTACCAAGCACGAACAGATAACCTTGCAATACGCCTCCACCAAAGACTGAGCCGCATAACTATTAATTATATCGCAGTTGCGGTCTAACACTTCGATCGCACTCCTTGACCGCATACCCACTTTGTTTCTCAAACCCAACTCCAGATTACTTGAGAGCCAAGTTTCCCTGATTTGTCTATCGATAAAAATAGAAAACCCCCAAACTCTATCTTTCTAAGATTTTGGGGGTTTTCTTCCTCGCATCCAGTGCAAATTACAAGTTGCTAGGCTCGATCGCAGGTGCACGCAAAGACACTGTTTTATCCGCAGCAGCCTTAGCAACCAACGAAGGCACAGAATCGCGCAATCTTGCAGTCAACTGAACAGTCGTCGCATCGTAAACCTGAGTCAGCATCTTAGGATACAAACCAATGCCAATAATCGGCACTAACAGCGCAGCAATGATAAACACTTCTCGCGGTTCCGCATCCACCAATTCTTCGTGTTCCACCAATTCCTTATTCTCAGAACCGTAGAAAATCTCACGCAGCATTGACAGTAGATAAATCGGAGTCAAAATCACCCCGAAAGCAGCGAGAAATATCACGCAAACCTTAAACACCGGATTGTAAGCATCGCTGGTTGCAAAACCTACAAACACCATCAATTCTGCTACAAAACCGCTCATTCCCGGCAAAGCCAAAGATGCCATAGAACAAGTAGTCCACATGGCGAAAACCTTACGCATTTTCTGCCCGACACCGCCCATTTCATCGAGCATGAGGGTGTGAGTGCGATCGTACGTGCAACCCACCATAAAGAACAAACTCGCCCCAATTAAACCGTGGGAAACCATTTGCAGCATTGCACCACTGGTTCCCAAGTCGGTAAACGAAGCTATCCCAATTAGCACAAAGCCCATGTGCGAAATCGAAGAATAAGCAATTTTCCGCTTCAAATTGCGCTGAGCAAAAGAAGTTAAGGCGGCGTAAACAATGTTTACTACGCCCAGAATTACTAACAGCGGTGCGAAGGTAGCGTGAGCATCTGGGAGCATTCCCGCATTCATTCTGAGCAAAGCGTAACCGCCCATTTTTAGCAGGATTCCTGCTAGCAACATATGGGCGGGTGCGGTGGCTTCTCCGTGAGCGTCGGGTAGCCAAGTATGTAGGGGAAAAATCGGCAGTTTGACGCCGTAAGCGATTAGGAAACCTGCGTACAGTAGCAATTCTATATTGGTGCTGTACTCTTTGGCTGCGATCGCCCGCATATCAAAAGTCACCGTATCGCCGTAAAACGCCATCGTCAGCGCACCAACCAAAATAAACAGCGAACCGCCCGCCGTGTAAAGAATAAACTTAGTTGCTGCGTAGAGCCGTTTTTTGCCACCCCAGATGGACAAAATCAGGTAAATTGGAACTAATTCGAGTTCCCAAACTAGGAAAAACAGCAACATATCCTGCACGGCAAAAACGGCTATTTGCCCGCCGTACATTGTCAACATCAAAAAGTAAAATAGCTTTGGTTTAAGAGTAACCGGCCAAGCCGCTAAGATAGCTAAAGTAGTAATAAAACCTGTCAGCAAAATCAGTGGCATCGACAAACCGTCAGCACCCACAGACCAATTCAAATCCAGTTGCTCAACCCAAGTATAACTTTCTACCAGTTGGAGTCCTGGATTGCTGAAATCGTACTGAGTGCAAAAAGCGTAGACAAGTAGAGCAAAATCAATCAAACCGACAATCAATGCATACCACCGTACCGTCTTGCCATCCTTATCGGGAATCAAAGGAATCAGCAAAGCAGCAGCAACGGGAAACAGGATTGTTGTGGTTAACCAGGGAAAGTTAGCTGTATCCATTGCATTTTAAAATAGGCCATCAACTATTAGGTTTAAACACATTTTGGCGCTTTTGGTCTAAATTTTATACTTTCTTTATACGGAAGAATTTTTTTGGCAATATTTGCGACAAGTTGTGCGATCGCAAAAGTTGAGTTTAATCAAAGATTTATTTCTATTGGCTAATTGTCAATTGTGAGTTATTGAGCTAATACCCGTTCTTAAAATATCTTCTGGTGGGAAACGATAATGCCCCCATTACTATCAAATTAAGACTAAAGCCCATCATAAATATCGCTTTTTGTCGAATCCAGATCCCCCTAAATCCCCCTTAATAAGGGGGACTTTGAGAATACTCTTGTTCCCCCCTTATTAAGGGGGGCTAGGGGGGATCGAGGCCTCATCGTCAGACAGCAGACCGGTACTAACTTTTGCCTTAAGTTCACACTAATGGCAATGCCGTTTCCCTACAGATTTAACTGACTCCAGAAACGATCGCAAAACCCAGAACTGCGACAAACACAATCAGGGCATAAAATTGAGCGCGACCGTTTTCAATGTATTTTAAGGCTTCGCCTGTTACCAGGGCGAGAAAACCTGTCAAATTAACCACACCATCGACGACTCGCAAATCCACTTCCATGACTTGCCGCGCTAAACGGCGGCTGCCTTTGACGAAGAGAACTTCGTTGATGTCGTCGAGATACCACTTGTTGAGGGAGAATTCGTACAGTGGTTTGATCTTTTGGGCGATCGCATTTGCATCAATTTTCCGGCTCAAATACATCAGAGAAGCCAAAGTAATGCCCAACAAAGCAATACCTACAGAACTCCCACCCATGATCAGAAATTCCGTCAAATCAAACTCAGCGGCGTGTTCCAAAACTTCTTCCAGAGACTCCCCTGGCGCACGAACAAACTGCTCGAAATAATTGGCAAACGGCGTATTGACAAAACCGATAAACACAGAAGGTACTGCCAACAACACTAACGGCAAAGCCATTGTCAGCGGAGATTCGTGAGGGAAATGGTCATGTTCATCGTGACTGTCGCCAGTGGATGCCAATTCCTTGACATTCATCGCCCCAGGGCCGAATACCAAACCCGGTTGCAGAAGTTGCTGTTTGATCGCGTTGTCATTGCCCCGGAATTCGCCCTCAAAGGTGCTGAAATACATCCGAAACATATAAAACGCGGTCATCCCGGCTGTCACCCAACTCACAGCCCACAGAGCGGGATTTGCTGCGAAAGCTTGGGCGAGGATTTCGTCTTTTGACCAAAAACCAGCAAAGGGCGGAATGCCGCAGATTGCTAAATTTCCGATCAAAAAGCAAGCAGAGGTAATCGGCATATATTTCCGTAAACCGCCCATGACTCTCATGTCTTGAGCGAGTGCAGGATTGTGTCCGACGACATCTTCCATGCTGTGAATGACTGAACCGGAACACAGGAACAGCATCGCTTTGAAGTAAGCGTGGGTCATCAAGTGGAACAGTCCGGCACTGTAAGCACCGACGCCCATTGCCATTACCATGTAGCCCAATTGGGAGATGGTGGAGTAGGCTAAGCCTTTTTTGATGTCATTTTGGGTAATTGCGATCGAAGCACCCATAAATGCTGTAAAACAGCCCGTACAGGCGATCAAATTCATGACAACCGGCAACCCTTCAAACACTGGGTACATCCGAGCAATCAGGAATACGCCGGCGGCTACCATTGTCGCGGCGTGGATTAGGGCTGAAATCGGGGTGGGGCCTTCCATTGCATCTGGTAGCCAGACGTGGAGGGGGAATTGAGCGGATTTGGCGGCTGGGCCCAAAAATATCAGGACTCCGAAGATTGTCGCCAGAGTTGCGCTGAGAGCTCCTGATTCGACTAAGGAGTGCAGTCGATCGCCCATTACGTCAAATTCAAAGCTGCCGGTGGCCCAATAAATGCCGAGGATGCCTAGCAAGAGGCCGAAGTCGCCGACGCGGTTGGTGACGAAGGCTTTTTGGCAGGCGTCAGCAGCGGGTTTGCGATCGTACCAAAAGCCAACTAGCAGGTACGAACACATACCTACGAGTTCCCAGAAGATATAAACCTGAACGATGTTCGGGCTGATTACTAGACCTAGCATTGAGGCGCTGAAGATGCTGAGGTAGGCGTAAAAACGCACGTACCCGTCATCGTGTGCCATGTAGCCATCGGTATAAATCATCACCAAAAAGGCGACCGTTGTGACGATCGCCAACATGACCGATGTCAGGGGGTCGATGATATAGCCCATATTCAGGGAGAAGTCGCCAGCAGAAGCCCACTCAATAGTGCGGGTGTAGGGTGCGTGACCTTGAAGTTGACTCCATAGCAATGCAAAAGAGAGTACCATTGACCCTCCGAGCGTGGAGACGATTAATATCGCATTCGCTTGTCGGAGTTTGTTGGTGGCTTGGTTAAAGGTGATTAAGCCTAGACCCACTAGCATTGCGCCTGCCAGTGGCAGGACTGGAATTAGCCAAGCGTATTGATAAAGCAGTTCCATGACTGATAGGTAGTTTAAAGTTTCTACTAGATATTGCCAAAACTGTGAACTATTGTGACACAGGCTTGGATGAATGGGCACAGATACTCGCTGTAATGATTGAGTATTGCCGATCGACAACACTTGAAAATTGCTCCGTATTTTCCCGATCTAGTTCGCCTTAAATCTATGCCAAAAGATAGATTTACAAATCTCGCAGTCCTGGATATGCAGGACTGCGAGCTTGATCTGGGTGTCGTGTGGCCGATCGACAAATGGGGAATCCTCAATGCCTTCTACATCAAAGCCGAATGTTTTCTAAGCAATAGCCTAATGCCTTTTAGCCGTTACCTGTTGGTCAGTTCCTGTGGTTGTAGCAGTTGACTTTTGGGAGAATTCTGAACAGCGAGCATCCAGGAGTCTAGAGTCCGCCGCAGTTCATCGCGCCCTTGATATTGTTCCAATCTAAATCGAACTTTATCGCCCTCAAACAAAATCAGCGTGGGTAGACTTGTCAGCCGATAAGTATTGGCTAATTTGAAACTTAGATCGGCATTAACCCCTAGAAGCTTGACTTTACCAGCCCAACCTGATTCAAATATTGTGAGCGTCGGCTCGATCGCGCGGCACAAACCGCACCAAGGCGCCGAAAAATGAACTAAAACGGGGGTAGACGCTTCAAAAACCTGTTGTGCAAAAGTGCGTTCGCTTACCGACAACACCATGATCCCTCAAAATTTAATAATTTTTTTCTATCCTAGGGATCATGCTACCAGTATATGTTCCCCGTGACACGCATCAAAAAAGGATGAATTTTCCACAGCACTCCGATAAAAATGGCGATTCCTAGATAAGAAGGCTTCAGAAACTCCAGCAAATCAAGGGTTTGACGCTTCTGCAAGATTGCCAAAAATGGAAAAATTGATGTCCGAGATTTGATGGTTTCAAAGGATTCGCCAAAACGCGCCTGAAGTCGCCTGTCACCGTGCCACACTCCGAACAGGTGGTGAAGTACCAAGCCGATGGAAGTGACGAGGGTAAAGCTGGTGCCAATCCACAGAGTGTGGGCGATGCACCAAATCACCTGTCCCACCATTTGCGGATGACGGGTGATGCGGATGATACCGGTTTCGTAGAGGTGAACTTGGGGCTTTTGGACGGCGGCAATTTCTAGGAGGTTGAAAGTTGCTGGGTACAAAAATAGGAAGGAAATTGCCGAGAGTATCCAAACCACGGGTTTGACTGCGGGCACGCCTTGTACTTGCCAAAGCTGTACGCCGTCGTAGCGGTGGTTGAAAAAGTAGATCACCAGAATGACTGCTAAGGGCAAACTGACAAGGGCAAATAAAACGCGGTAAAGTCTTGCTCCGATTAGCTTTTCAGCTTTGGGGCGGAGGGCTGCTAAACCGCTGTGGGCGATCGCAAAACCCAGTAAAAGTCCGAGAATAATTAAGTGGGAGTCTAGCGCCAAGTCGATCGTCATTGCAAATATTAAGAAAAGTTATTGATTCGGGGCCAAATTGTGTCACAAAGTATCTATGGGAGCATTCAGCGGTTATCAGTCAGTTAACTGTTCGCTGTTCACTGTTGACTGTTGACTGTTCGCTGTTCGCTGTTAACTGTTCGCTGTTGACTGTTCGCTGTTTGCTGTTCGCTGCCTACAGTCAACCGTCAACCGTCAACTGACAACAGTTAACTGACAAATGACAATTGACAATTAGATATATGTCTGACCTTCCTTTCACTTTAGACCAGTTACGCATTCTCAAGGCGATCGCCTCTGAAGGAAGCTTCAAACGCGCCGCCGACAGCCTCTACGTATCCCAGCCAGCAGTTAGCTTGCAGGTGCAAAACTTAGAGAGACAGTTAAACGTGCCGCTGTTCGATAGAGGGGGGCGCAGGGCTCAACTCACCGAAGCTGGACACCTGCTGCTGAGTTACGGCGAGAAAATTTTATCGCTTTGTCAAGAAACTTGTCGAGCTCTGGAAGACTTGCAAAATCTCCAAGGCGGTACTTTGATTGTGGGGGCTTCTCAAACTACGGGGACGTATTTGCTGCCGCGAATGATTGGGATGTTTAGGCAAAAGTACCCGGATGTGGCGGTACAGCTTCACGTTCACTCGACTCGCCGCACGGCGTGGAGTGTGGCCAACGGGCAAATCGATTTAGCAATTGTTGGCGGAGAAATTCCTACCGAACTTGTAGAAGCTTTAGAAATTGTTCCTTACGCTGAGGACGAACTGGCTCTGATTCTCCCTCCGTCTCACCCGATGGTACAGCAAGAAAGTATCCAAAAAGACGACCTTTACGAATTGAAGTTTATTTGCCTGGATTCGCAGTCTACTATTCGGAAAGTAATCGATCAGGTACTGACTCGCTGCGGTATTGACACGCGCCGCCTGAAAATCGAGATGGAACTTAATTCGATCGAAGCAATTAAAAATGCCGTTCAGTCAGGATTGGGTGCTGCTTTTGTGTCCGTTTCGGCGATCGAAAAAGAGTTGCTGATGGGTGTTTTGCACAAATCTCAAATGGACGAAATTTTAGTAACTCGGATTTTGTCCCTAATATACAACCCTAATCGCTACCGTTCTAAAGCGGCAGAGGCTTTCAGCAATGAAATTTTGCCACAGTTTGCTACTTATTCCACTATCCAGGAGAAGAAAGCACTCCCAGCGATCGATTTGGGACTCATAGAAATAGCAACTCCCAACTCGGCGGGAAGTTAATTTCTTAGGTCGCTGGTAGTTAACAGTGCGCGGTTAGTTGAGAGATTAAAACCTGGTTTGATCATCCCTGGTAAAATTAGAAAATTCGGAATCGGGAATCGGGAATCGGGAATCGGGAATCGGGAATCGGGAATCGGGAATTAGCTTTTTTGATGCCAAAACCTAAGACCAAAACTAGATAAAGAGGGTAAAATAAACTGGGATTGGTATAACAAAGAGTTTAACAGCGCATAATTAGGAATTAAACCATGAGCAATTCCCCATGACCAATGACCAATTACCAATGACCAATTACCAATTACCAATTAGCAATTACCAATTCCCAATTAGCAATTCCCAATTAGCAATTCCCAATTAGCAAACCAAAATGGAAGTTTACTGCACTCGTCCGGGCTGCCCGCGCCCTCAAAACTATTTTTCCGATCTCGATGACAGTTCGATGCTGAAAACTGTGCAGCAAAAGTTTTGCACGACTTGCGGGATGCCCCTGATTTTGAGCGGCCGCTATTTGCCCGTGAGGTTGTTAGGTCAAGGCGGTTTTGGGGCGGCATTTTTGGCCAGAGACCGCTATACTCCGGCGATGCGGCAGTGCGTTGCTAAACTTTTGCAGCCGTCAGTAAGTCTAACTCCGGCACAGCTCAAAATCGCTCAAACTCTGTTTGAACGGGAAGCTGCGGTGCTGGAAGAACTGGGAAACGAACACTCGCAAATTCCGAGTTTGCTGGCGTTTTTTGAGCTGACTGTTCCAAGTTTGCAGGGCGGGAAAAACGATCAGTTTTTCTATCTGGTTCAAGAATTTATTGATGGTGAAAATTTGGAGGAAGAACTAGCCGTAAAAAGCAAGTTTTCGGAATCTGAAATAATGGTGGTGCTGCGGGAAATTTTAAAGGTTCTCGATTTTGTGCACTCTCGCGGTTCGATTCATCGGGATATTAAACCTGCTAATATTATGCGGGGTAAAAATGGTCGGCTTTATTTATTAGATTTTGGGGCTGTTAAACAGGTGACGCAAACTGCGGGCACTTCAAAGGCTTCAACTGGTATTTATTCTTTGGGTTACGCTCCGCCAGAACAAATGACTGGACAAGAAGTTTATCCGGCAACGGATTTGTATGCTTTGGGTGTGACTTGCATTACTTTGCTGAGTGGTTTGCAGCCGACGGAGCTTTTTGATAGTTACAAAAATGAGTGGAATTGGCATTCGCGGGTGCAGATTAGTTCGCGTTTGACTGAAGTTCTCGATCGAATGTTATTATCAGCTCCGAGTCAGCGTTTTCAATCTGCGGCTGAGGTCGAAGCGGCTCTAAAGCCTGGGCCTGGGCCTCAACCACATTCTCAACAACCTACAGTCGTCGTAGCACCTCCTCAAATAGCAACTCAGTCACCTCTGACACATACTTCGTACCCCCCTACACCACAAACTTCACAGCCTCCTACGGTCATTCCTGGTACTGCTCCGGGAGGGCTGCAACCTTCGTCGAGAAGGGCTTTTTCGATTTGGGATGTTTTGGGTGGGGCGGCGTTTACGGGTTTTGAGGGTGGGTTGTTGGCGATCGCCCTGACGAGTTTGTTGCCATCTCCTGGGCTAAGTATCGGATTGTTGGGTGCGATCGTGGGAGGTTTGATTTACGGTCAATATCGCCGATCGATCGAACAAACTGAGATGTTGACTATTGGTGCTGGTACTCTGGCTTTGCTGGTGTTTTTCCCGGTTTTGCGATCGGCTGCAATTGGGATTTATGCTGGTTCTCCCATCACTGGCGTGTTGTTTGTGGGATGGTTGGCGGCCTTGGGGGCGATCGCGGCAACAGCTATATTTCGCCTAATTTATAAGTTACTTTCTAATGTTTTTTAATCTAATTCGGAATTAAGGTGTTGCTGATTTAGAGTAGGGGCAATTCATGAATTGCCCCTACTCTAAATTTCAGCAACGCCTGGAATTAATATATCACCGACAGCTAGGACACGGCACTGCCGTGTCCCTACAATTAATCGCGGTAGGGAAACAGCAATAAATATGGTCGATATCTAAAAAATGAAAAATCAGCAGTCAATTAATCCGAATTGGGTCATTGCTTGGGGCCCAGAAGCCCGATCGCACCCTGCAACTTGGGAAACCCCAGGTTTTGCCATCATCGGCGCTGAACCCACCTTCAGCCCCAGCCAGCGATTTGTGCTGGTGGGTGACTGCTGCTTCGATCGCACTATTTTACTCAAACAACAGATTGATACCGATGGATTGACCGATTTGGCGATCGTCGGGCGGCTGTGGGAACAGTCAGGCCCTCAAACTTTGAGCTTGCTGGAAGGACAGTTTGCCCTGGCTGTGTGGGATCTAGAGGAGAAAACCTTGTGTCTGGGGCGCGATCGCGTGGGAGCCAAAACGCTCTATTACACTCGCACAGGAACGACTCGCTGGATCGCACCCAGACTGCGATCGCTCAATCCGTATCACGATCGCACACTCGATTTAGTTGCTTTGCGCGACTATTTGTGCTGTGCCTTTGTACCTGGAGCACAAACGCTGTGGGAAGCGGTGCGAGAGTTGCGCCCTGGTAGTTACCTGTATTTACCGGATGTTAAGGCGCAGAGATATTGGCAGCCGCAGGAACAAATTACTAATGCCGATCGCCCTTTGGAATGGCATAGTCAACAAGTGCGATCGCTGTTGGAAGAATTAGTGCAGGAAGGACTACCAGCCGGAGAACCAGTTGCAGCATACCTTTCGGGTGGTATTGATTCCAGTTGCGTGACTGCGATCGCAGCCCGGTTGCACGATCGCCCGGTGCACACTTTTTCGATGCACTTTGGCGCGCAATATCCCAGCGAGATTGAATTTGCCAACATCGTCGCCAAACATTGCGGCACCGAGCACCATATTTTGGAAGTTTCGCCAAAGCAAATTTGGGAGTTGCTACCGGAAACGCTGGCTGCGATGGACGATCCGGTGGGGGAAGGTTTGACGGTGCCCAATTTGCTGTTGGGGCGATCGGCAAAGCAATTCGCAGATGTGGTATTGAATGGCGAAGGTGGCGATCCGTGTTTTGGCGGGCCGAAAAATAAGCCGATGTTGCTGAATAGTTTGTACGGTTCGATTCAGGGTAAACCAGATCCGATCGCAGCTTATTTGACTTCGTTTCAGAAATGCTATGTGGATTTGCCGCGCTTGCTGAAGCCGGAGGTTTGGGAAAAGGTGAAAGATGCGCCTTCGGTGTTTGCTGAGGAATTGCAACAGACAGAAACGACGTTTTTGAATCGGTTGATGCGGCTGAATATTGAGTACAAAGGGGCCGATTACATTTTAACTAAGGTAAACAATCTCACGGCTGCTGCGGGATTGCAAGCGCGATCGCCCTTATTCGATCAGCGGATGGTGGCGCTGAGTTTGCAAATCCCGCCAGAGTACAAGCTTTCGGGCGCGCAGGAAAAAGCCGTGCTCAAGGCTGCTGTCGCTGATTTACTGCCCGATGTCATCGTCAACCGTCCGAAAAGCGGGATGGTGATGTCGATGCAGCAGTGGTTTTTGAGGGATTGGCAGCGGCAAGCGCGATCGTTGTTGTTGAATCGTCGGGCTGCGATCGCACCTTATCTCGATCGGGCATTGATTGATGAGTGGCTAAACTATCGGGGCGAAGTTTTTCCCCGCTACGGGCTGAAGTTATGGCTGTTGGTGACACTGGAAATCTGGTTGCAGGTGAATCGCCGTTAACATCGAAAATATTAATCTTGGGTGGGGTTAGAAACCGGGTTTTTTCCAGAATATTTGATTACAACCCAGATTTTGCTAAAAACCCGGTTTCTTGGTTGTGATGCAAGAGGGCGGGCACGGGGGCACCGCCCCTACGGTTTGATTCTTTTGTAGGGGTAGTGCCCCGTGCCTACCCCCGCCCTAACTCTCAGCAAGTTTAGACTTGACGACACTCAACAATTCTTGCGGCGAAAACGACTCCAATTCCACAAAATAACCTGCATCCAACCATGCTAATTCTTCGGTAGTTAAATCTAGCCTCACAGCGTTGGACAATTGACGGGAGGTTTCTGCCATTGCTTGAGATTTTTGGACAAATATATTGTTGGTTGCCAATCGCTGCAAGATTAGATGGGGAGAACAACCTAAATTAAAAATTGTCACATCTTGTTCGGCAAACCAGTCTAGATTAGTCCGCAGTTGATGCACTAAACCAACTCCAGCAGGACTCGCATTGTGTAGCGCATACACTTTCAAATCGGCATTTTGTCGCAGCATTTCCATCGTAGTCTCGAAAATGCTTTGGGGATAGCCAGTGATGCTGAGAATCGCGCAGTTGTTTTCAACATCGACGTTGTTGGCAATCAGGAATTGGGCGATTTCGTCGCTTTCACAGACGATTGTGCGATCGCAACTGCTGTAGGCGCTAATTTCGCGATCGATGGTGACTGGCAAAGCATTTTGACGAGGTGTAGGTAACAATTTTTCTATCTTTCCCATCGCCCATTGCCAGCGTTGCAACCATTGATTCATCTGCAATTCATTAGTGAAAAGTTCTTCATTAACTTTCTGTAGATGACGCTTTTGTGAGATACCGAGCCAGCAGGAATATATACCTAGCAAAATCACTATGACGCATCCGACAACCGAAGAATTACTCAGGCTGCTGGGAATGCCTATCACTACAATAATTCCCCCTAAAACTTGTAGGTTGACAGCATTGAGTCTTCTGTCGCGAATACCTTGGCGCAGAGATCTGCTACCTTCACGAAACGCCCAGATACAACAAGCATTGTAAATAAAAAACGGAATTAAGGAGGTTATTTTCAAAAGTTCAAAAATAGGAATCAGAAAAAAGATAGGTACTAGAAGAATCACGCCAAAGATTCCTACAATAACTAGCAATATTAAATAAAAAGCAATCCATATCCATTGACCAACTGAAGCTGGCCATTTAAGCTGTTTGTCAATATAATACAAGAACTGTTTGGGGGTGAAGAATAACATATTCTCGGTCGAAATATCTACGATCGCCTGTTGGAACAACTGATCCGCGAATGGAATCTTTTTATTGACTATCTTAGTTGGGTTAAACACATACTCACCAGCAAATCCGACACTATTATGTACGGGACTATGCTCTAGCATTAAGGCATCATTAGTCTGCGAATCTGTGCTCGCAGCCAGTCCAGAATTGACGATTCGCAACAATCGCGGTGGTTCCAAAGATTCGAGTTCTACAAAATTGCCTGCATTTAACCACGCCATTTCTTCTACTGTTAAGTCTAGTCGAACTTTGTAGGGAAGTTGACGGGCTGCTTCTGCCATTGTTTTAGAATTTTGCACAGACATATCGCGATTTTCTAAGACTTGATGGGGGAAGATACCTAAATCAAAAATCTTGATATCTTGATTCGCAAACCAGTTTGGATTTGTTCGCAGTTGATTAACTAAATCAACGCCAACAGGACTCGCATCGTGCAGTGCATAAATTTTCACATCGGCATTGCGGCGCAGTATTTCCATCGCAGTGTCGAAGATGTTTTGGGGATAGCCGTTGATGCTGAGAATAGTACAGTTATTTGTAGAATCGACGTTATTGGTAATTAGAAATTGAGCAATTTCGTCACTTTGACAAATAATGACACAGGTGATAATCTCTGAATCTATGATTGCTGGCAAAGCATTTTGAGCGGGAGTAGGCAGGAGTTTTTCTAATGCACCATTCGCCGTTTGCCAGCGTTCAAGCCATTCATCAATCTGCACTTCATTGGCTAAAAATAGTTCTCGAATTTCTGCTTGATGCCGCTTTTGTAAAAAACCGATTCCGTAGGAAGATAGCCCTAGTAACGTTGATGTGATGTACCAGGAAGAAGAGTCTATTATGAAGCTGATGGGAATCCATGTTAGTAAAATAGTTACACCCAAAGTTTGGAGGTTTTTAGCATTAAATATTCTACCGGAAATACCTTGTTCAGGAGATTGGCTATCTTTCACAATTTTCCCAATACAAGCAAGATTGTAAATAGTCAACGGAATCCAAGAGATCAGATTCTGGTCAATATTTGGAAAATAGCTGTTTAAAACAGACATAAAAATAGAGCCAATAATTGTCGTCACTAACAAGCCGAAAAACAAGTAGGTAGGAATCCACAGCCATCTGTATTCTAGAAATGTATTTTTTGATGTTAATATGGGAGATTGGAGTCGTTTGTCTATCTGATATAAAAACTGTTTGGGCGTAAAGAATAACATATTTTGGCTGGAAATATCTGCGATCGCATCTTTGAAAAGTCGATCGCTAATTAGCAACTTTTTATCCCTGGGGCTAGTGGGTTCAAACACAAACGGATGGTTACAGTTTCTACAGCGACCGTGGTGTTTGGTGCGATGGTTCAAAGAGCTGTTAGTATTACACTTGACGCATTTCATGTCCATTTTGGTTATTCCTGATTAGTTTGATACGACTTATTGGTAGTCAGATAAGAGGGCGGGCACGGGGGCACCGCCCCTACGGTTTCATTCTTTTGTAGGGGTAGTGCCCCCGTGCCTACCCCCGCCCGTTAACCGAAACTATCGGAAACAAACACGTAGCCGCCGCCATAGGCTGCACCACCGGCTAATATTAAACCATCATTACTCTGCGGATCTCCACTCTGAGCAAGTCCATAATTCACCACGCGCAACAACCGCTGCGGCGTAAAAGATTCCAATTCTACAAAATAGCCTGCATCCAGCCATGCTAGTTCTTCTGCTGTTAAACCTTGCCTCACAGCATCGGGTAATTGACGAGCGCTTTGTGCCATTGTTGGAGATTGCTGCACAAACATATCGCGAGTTTCCAAGATTTGACGGGGAGAAATGCCTAAATCAAAAATCGTCACCTGTTGATTCGCAAACCAGTTTGGACTGGTTCGCAATTGATGTACTAAACTAACTCCAGCAGGGTTCGCATCGTGCAGCGCATAGACTTTTAAATCGGCATTGCGTCGCAGCATTTCGATTACTGTGTCGAAGATGCTTTGGGGATAACCACTGATGCTGAGAATGGCGCAGTTGTTTTCAAAATGGACGTTGTTGGCAATCAGGAATTGGGCGATTTCGTCGTTGTCGCAGATGATTGCGCGATCGAAACTGTAGGTGCTAACTTCGGGATCGATGCTGGCTGGTAAAGCTTCTTGACGAGGTGCAGGGAGCAGTTTTTCTACTGTTCCATTCACTGTTTGCCAGCGTTGTAACCATTCATCACTCTGGGCTGCATTGACTAGCAATACTTCAAAAAATCCCTGTTGACGGTTTTTTTGTGAAGTGCCTAGCCAGTAGGAAAATAGCCCTAGCGCAGACGCTGCTATATATCCTGGAAAATAATTAGCGATTAGGCTTACTGCAATGCCTGTTACTAAAATAATTACCCCCAAAACTTGTAGGTTTTTAGCATTATTTTTTCTACCTATAATACCTTGCTGAGTAGAGTT
>ENA-OBIT01000609-OBIT01000609.1-metagenomes-genome-assembly--contig:-NODE-609-length-15347-cov-6.18716_pt1 | contig 15347 bp, 15 predicted proteins | sample MGYA00153386_OBIT01 | MGnify analysis MGYA00153386
TCTCAAGATGTTTATCTCTGTACTGGCAATCATGACTGGACTAGCCCCACTTTTCGACTCAAGGACACTCCAATTCATATCGGTGAAAGCTGTTGGGTAGCGGCGCGGGCTACAGTCGGCCCAGGTGCGAAACTCGGACGCGGTGCGGTACTGAGCTTGGGGAGTGTAACAAGTGGCTCTTTAGAGCCGATGACAATTTACGCAGGTAATCCAGCGCAGCCAATTAAAGAGCGAAAAATCAGGGCGATTCCCGATGATTTTTCAGTAGCAGATAAAGATTTGAGTTCGATCGACCCAAGCCAGATCTAATCGGATCTCCCATGCTTAGAGTGAACCGAATCCAAATCCCCCAACCCCTCAGAAAAGCAGAGTGATTTCATACACCAGAAGAAAAATCTCTTAGTCCACTTCAGTGGACTTTAGTTATGAGCAACTAATTTATTTGAGGGCGGTTGAAGACTAAGCACCAGAATTTTTGCATTTTTATTTCGGTGTGTGAAACCACCCTGCCAACCCCCTTAGAAAGCGGGCTTCTAACAAAGAGTAGGGGTTTAAAGCCCCCACATTTTAGGTATAGCAGTCGCCAAGGTGGTTAAGACACTTTATATCTCAGTCCGCGTAGGCGGACTTTGCAACATGAGCGGCGATTTCAATCGCTGTGCTGTCTGAATCGATCTGGCGGTTGCTATAGATTGTTTTTAGGGTGCGGATTTAGACCCCACCCTAAAAACCCAATTATCAATTATCAATTATCAATTATCAATTATCAATTAATTTAGCTACCTTGCTTCTCTTCATCATAAAGTACAGCATGAGAGTCTTTTTTAGGTCTGAGTTTACGAACGACTGTCCGAATCAGATTATCTACAGGATAAAGAATTTTATTCATCGTTTCATCCTTACGTCCTCGAAAGGATGTGACATGATAATAATCTTCCCCATCACCTTCAGGAGATTGTGGAGAGAAATAATAGATATTGATAGATTTTCGAGTGTCTCCATCGGATGTAATCACAGAACGATGTCCGTGCCAAGATTGACGATCTGTTGCAAAAATCATCATTCGATTGAATTTTGGAAGAATTGCTACAGATTCCTTCATGTCTGGCGACCACAATTCAAAATGTCCGCCTTTTTCTTCCGTCCAATCAGGATTGAGATAAACTAATAGATTCAAGCGACGGTACCACGGTTCATCTGGGTGAGAACTATTATCGATGTGGACATTTAAGAAACTACCATTCTCGCCTTGAGCTAGTCCAGATGCGTACAATTTTGGATCGGGATGAAGGTTAGGCATACCTGTTATTTTAGTCAAAATACTTATGAGTCTTTCTGACTGAATATGCTCGAAGATTATATCCTTAAAAACTGGGTTAAATTTCGCAATATTAGGATCTTGTGCTTTATACTGCCGCATGTCCTTGAGTCGATCCATTTCCTCCATCTTCGGAAACTCTTGATATGCTTTTAAAGCGACATCCTCATTCAAAAAATTATCGATTACTAGATGGCGATGCGGTTTTGCAGTACGGAAGCTTTCAGCATATTCATCAACTCGGCTTTCTAAAATGTCGTAATTAATCATAGTCATTCACCTTCGGATTGTAAAATTGATTTTCAATTAACTTTATTGATAGCAACAGCTCTGCCAATACCCTTTGTGAAGCATAATATATACCATGCCAGCCGTCAAGTATTCCTCTTTTATAAATCAAACAGTAGATTAAAACTAAAATTGGCGCAAATACTTTTTTAAGCCTGATTTTTTCTACAAGACTTAACTCTTCGAGCGGAGTTTCAAGTAATTTTTTCGTTTCTAAGCCTGCATACTTGATTTCCGAGTTAAACCATCTAATCACAGGTTTGCGATCGTCATGATAAATGACATTTTTTAGGGATCGAACTTCACCATCAATCTTCACACGATGAGCATGACCATCATTTTCATAAATGCCTTTATTCTTTCGATATAGAACCTTCCGATCTGGATATAAAGTGCCGCGTAAAGTTTTACCATAAACACAGTATTTAAACGGAACACTGTAAGCACTAAGCTCTTTAAAATCTGATAAAGTCGATATTTCATCAATCAGTTCTTGACTGAGAATATAGTCTGCATCGATCGAAAGTACCCACTCAGACTCTATTTGCAACAATCCAAAGTTACATTGATTGGCAAAAGATTCAAATGGGTGTTGAATGACTCTTGCTTGAGGATAAGCCGCGATAATATCTAAAGTTTCATCGGTACTGTAACTATCGATAATGACAATTTCTTTTGCCCAGGTTAGTCGCTGGAGAGTTCGATAGATATTTTGCTCTTCATTATAAGTAATAATCAGGGGTGTTATTTTTGATAGCATTATCTTGTAAGTTGAACATCCTTAGCTATTTTTGGAACTAGTTTATCTCTCAATACTAAAGAACTCTTCTCGACGAATATATAAAAGAGATAACCGACGACAAAAATTGTACTAATCATCATTAGCCACGTCACCAATGAGTTTATACTTAGTTTGTTTGCGATGAGTAAAATAATATGAATAACTAACGCATGAGTTAGATAAATACTATAAGATGAAGTAGCAATTACCTTGATTAGAGGATTCTCCGCCAACCTTATCGGGGTACTTTTTGATAGAGAAATGACTAACAGAGAAAATATTAGAGCGATAATACTCGATCCAAAATAGTAAATAAAATTTTCTGGTAATGATGACAAGATTGGGAGAATTAAGATCGTCAGTGCTATGATGGGGAAACTAAATAACCTTCGCGATAATGAGTGTACAATGCTAGGAAAATATGTATAAATATGTGAGGCAGCAACGCCTAGTAATAGACCTTCAAATCTGAAATGTGTTGCGGTCAAGTAATAGCCGAAAGAAAAATTGCTATTGAATTTTACTAGCAGCACTCTAAGTATTAAAGGGATAATAGCTAAAGTCAGTAATGTGAATAAGGCTGGTCTGGGCTTAATTTTTTGAATGGGGTAGAGAATAAATGACAATAAAATATAAAAATGTTCTTCAATACATAGCGACCAGCTAACCAAGAAAAATGGAATTCGCTCGTAGTAGTTTTGAAAAAAGAATAGGTAGCCAAAATCGAATGATTGATGGCGATTTATCCAGACAGGTATAAAAGAGAGTACTAGCGCGATTAGGTAAGGCGGATAAGTTCGCAGTATTCGTCTGAGAACGAATTTTTTAATGTCTACATGTCCATTTTCGATTAACTCATGCCAATACAAATTTCCGATCAGAAAGCCACTTAATACAAAGAACAGATCGACTCCGTATTGACCCAGATGTGTAAACTTTGAGAGCGAGATAAAGCTATCTCTTCCAACCATTTGAACCGTATGGTAAATAACTACTGCACAGATGGCGATCGCACGAATTAGATCGAGATTGACAATTCTCTTGCTAGATAACTTTTCAGACATAAATTAATAACTCAGGAAGCGGCTATCGATCGACAATCTCTTGATAAACTTAAATCAGATATGTGGAAACCTTTGTAAAATTTATCGCAATATATTCTGTCTATTAATCTTCCAACAGTCAATTTGAAAAATTAGCTAAGTTACCTTACACGTACATAACATCGACTTCCACAAATAAGGTATTCGACCTGCATACTTAAATTGAATATTGGTACAGTTTTCTGTTGTTAGTAATTGTGTTAATGTTGGGACTGAGAAGAACTTAATATGTCCACCATCCCACAATGCCGTAAAATGGGCATCCATCTTACCAGATACTGCCAAAACCAAATTTTTCAGATAGCCATGATAAGGAGTTGTGAGAATAAACTTTCCTCCCGGTTTTAGACAATACTTCGCGGCTGTTACCAAGGCTCTGGGATTCGACAGATGTTCGATTACTTCAACTGAAATGACTGCATCAAAGCTATGTTCTAGTTCTGAATCTGATAGTTCGTATATGCTACCTTGGCGAAATTCACAATCAGGATAATTCTGTTTAGCGATCGCAATCCCAGCAGATGATTCTTCGATACCAAGTACTGTGTAACCTAGTTCGGTCAGAAAATTGCTAAAACTACCATTTCCGCACCCAAGGTCGAGAATTTTGATTTCTCGTCCCGATAGAGGCGGTAGCATGGTTAGTAATGGAGTTGTCAAATAATTATAAGTATGATCGAGTTGGCTAGATCCATATTGATACTCAGATTGAGACGATGTTTTGGTCATGAGTTGAATGGTATTGGATATTCAGAAGGAATTGAGCAGGGCAGCGGTTGTCGATCGACAACTGCTTGATAAACTTGAATCAAATCTGTAGCAATCTTACCCCAGTTGTAGTTCTCGATCGTGAACTGGCGGGCGCGGATGCCCATCTGTTTGGCACGATTGGGATCGGTTAAATATCGATCGAGTGCCTGGGTAATTGCCTCAATATCTAGCTCTGCTACATAACCAAGATGACGATCTCGAACAATAGTAGCTAATCCTACCCCAGGAGTGACTAACACGGGGGTACCAACTACCAAAGCTTCTAGAACAGAAATACCGAAGTTTTCTGAGTGAGAAGTCAAGGCAAATAGATCGGCTCCTTGGATTAGGAGATCTTTTTGCTCTCCCTCAACAAAGCCAATCATCTGAGTGCGCTCCTCAATCCCAGATGCTACTAATAGTGAATGAATTTCTGCTTCATATGCGGGTGTTCCACTTCCTGCAATAACAAAGGTAAACCGCCGACCTCGAAGTTTACCAAGTGCTGGAATCAGATAATCCAATCCTTTCTTGTAATGCAGTCTAGACAGAAACAGAATAATCGGTTCGTCCGTGGGACAATTCAAATTTTGTCGCAGCAGCTTGGCAGCATCGGGGATCTGCGCTGGTATCTCCGTTAGAGCCAGCGGTAGGACAAAAGTAGGCGATTTAAACTTTAAAGCCAAAACATCATCTTGTTCTTGCTGACAGGTTAAATGGATAGCTTGAGCGCGATCGAGATTCGCTCTTTCGATTAACTTGAGATAAGTTTGCTTTTTTTGCTTACTTTGCTCTAACGACCATTCACAGAGCAAACCATGTGGTGTGGTGAGATAGGGAATCTTTTTGAATCTGGCAATCGTCATCGCGACTGTAGAAGTATATGAAAATAACGCATGAACATGGATCGCGTCATACTTGGCGATATTTTGGAATAGCCAAGTTGTAAATGCACCTGAAAAAGCAAACTCCCGCAGTGCAGGTAACGGCGGTGAGAAGCGGGCAAAAAAGTAAGTAGGGATGCGATCGTAGAGAGTAAGTGTTCCTAATGGTACGTCGAGGAGATCGTCACCATCATCATTTGTGGTAGCAATCTCGACATCGATGCCTCGATCGAGTAAAGCATGAACCATATCAATAACAGCTCGACTCGTCCCCCCCCGTGCTGGAGAAATCGACGGAATGACATGTAAGATTTTCACTGATAGACTCCAGATCGATCGGCATATTCAGCTTCAGCTTCAGCTCTAGCATATTGCGTGCGGACTCGATCGACTTCCAGCAAGTATCCACCCATCAGCAAATATATCAGGAATGCCAGCATCGCAAATGCAAGATTTCCTAGTAAAAAAGGTTCAAAACAACTGCCTATTAGCATAGATCCTAGACCTGCTATCACTACACTACCTTGAAAAAAGTAATATGAATCCCGATTACTCAACTGATTTAATTTCCAGATCAGCTTCACGGACTCCCATCCCATCATCATCATGGGAATAAATCCAATTAAGCCTAGCTGGTCACCTGCCGCGAGCCATGAATTCTCACCAAAACCCATTCGATCGCCTTCTAGTGGCGATCCGAACACAATGTTATTCATAAACCCGTTCCACATACCATTCCAGGCACCCTCACGAGTATTATTAGTAGAAGTAAAGCGATCGCTCACAGAGGCATCAATCCCTGTCGATGATGAACTCAAGGAATCTGGCTGTAAAAATGGCAACACTAATGCGGCTAGTATCGCAAGCACAAATATCACTCGGAACCAAGCTCCACCATTATTGCGGTAAAACAGCAAAATTGAAATCACGCCCATGATTAGACCTGTGCGGGAACCAGTGAGTAATAGAAAATATATCGTCACTAGTAAAACTCCCGACCAGAGGGATTTAGCAAAATTCCATCCTGGTAAGCTTTGAATCAAAAACATCAAACATGGAATTGTTGCTGCTAATAACACTCCTGCATGTTGAGGATTACCTGTGGTTCCTAAGAAACGGCTTTGCCTAAACGTAACGGCGTAGGGACTGATTACATATTGATATGTATTAGCGACGACAAAAATCAAGCCTACCACCGCGATCGATTTGACCGCAAGATGAAAATTTTCATCATCTTGAAGCCACTGTCCTGGCCCCCTCGATAACATGAAAATAATACCACCAAATGTCATCGCTGATAGTAAGGCAAATTCCTGACTACCGTAGACCAGTGTCTTAAACACAATGGCACATTGAACAAAGATTAAATACTTAACTGGCTGAGGGAGCACATCTCGCCGCCAATTACTTTTCGTTTGTAATGCTAATATCACCAATAGAATTAACAACACAATTGCTAATGGTCTGCCATAAGCACGAATTTGTTGTAGCGGAAAAAGCAGCGGTGGTGTTACGGGAGTCCATCGATCCCTAAATGTATTTAGCGATGCTGCAAAGCCACAGAGACTAACCAGCAACCATCCAGTGGGACGATCTCGACTAGCTTTTACAACCATCAACACGCCTATGGCTAACCCAATTATTCCGAAAGGAGTACCTAGAAAACTAATTAGTTGATTGACAAATGTTTTATCCATACTGTTACTGATAGTGGTTTAGATATAATGACTTTTACAAGTGTCATTTATGATAAATATATAATGCTAAATCATACCTACTTATTAGTAATTTTTGCCAGAATTGCATCAGCCATCAACTTTTGCCCTACCTGGTTAGGATGAATGAAATCACGATATGGATCGACTCCACTTTCCATTGACTTACGAAAATAAGGCTCTAAAGATGTGGGAGTAATCCCTAATTGTTCGCAAGTCACTTTTATCCGTTGGTTTCCTGGTTTAGGCTGACCACTCTCAATTTCTGGCTTTTCATAGTGTTGAAATACTAGCACAATTCTCGAATTACTCTTTGCAAGCTCAAGAAAACTTTTCAGATCGCCAAGTCCTTTTATTGCTGCTTTGTCATCATTATTTTTACTTTTATCTACTGGAAATTGGTAAGCTTCAGTCAAGGCTTTGCCCCCAGACATTTTAGAACTATAGTCATTCCAATATTTTTCAACACCCTCCATAAGTGCCGAAGCTGGATTTTCGGTTGGGTGAGTGTATTTGTTTAGCGGATCGAAACTAGGATTGTCAATATAATCATGACTTGAAATAACTAGCACAACAATATCAGGATCGAAGAACCCATATTCCTTGGCGTAAGCGAGCCAATTTCCAGGTCCCCAGCTACCTGCGGAAATATTTCCAACCACCACATTTTTGTTGACTATTTTAGTAAGTCGCTCTTTCAATATACTTGTTGCTATGTCAGCCTGATCTGTTGGACTACCACCATTAACAACAGAGTCACCAAAGACCATAACTCTCAATTCATTACTACCTTTATTTTTGGTAAAGGGTTCAGAGCGCATTCCATATTGATTGATAATGAAGTGATGACCATACCTGTAGACATCTTGGTTAGGCTTAAACATATATTCAATGCTTGGATGTGACATTGAAAGTGGCGGTGTACCCAATCCAAGATAGTATCGAGCAAAAATTTCTCCGGTTGCAATTAAAAAAATAGCCAAGCAAAGGCTTCGGATTAGATACTTATTTTTTAAAATGTTTTGAATAAGATACTTTTTTTTAATTCGCATGATTTATTTAGTGCCATCGAGCGATGCCGAGTTGAGTTGGGACTTTACGGCTGCCTGAAGTAAAGCTTGCCATCGCGCTACCCAAATACCAGTCGCATAAGGTGCAGCTAGCTCTTGAGAGCGTTTGCCCCACACTGGTAATTCGGCGTGACGCTGATGAAAGGTAAGTAAGGCTTGGGTGAGGCTTTTAGTATTCTCTTCAGGAATAACTAGACCGTTGTACCACGGACGGACAACTTCCACGCCGGAACCACAGACATCAGTGCAGATAATTGGTAAACCTGCGGCAGCGGCTTCGACAATGGCTAATGGCCAAGGATCGAAGCGACTGGGGAGAATAAATGCACCTGCCGATTGCCAAATCGACTCCATATCGGCAGGCTGTAAAAAACCTCGATCGATAATTCCTGGTTTGTTTGCTAATTGCGACTTGAGTTCGCCTTGCCCACAACATACTAAATCCCAAGGAGCGTCTACTTGACTACGATAGGTTTGATAGGCTTGGATTAAGACATCGATAGCCTTGACAGAGATATAACGTCCGATAAATAGAAACGATCGCGGCCAGTCTGCTTGAGATCGCTTTTCCCACAGCGGCACCCAACTATTGTAGTCAATCCCGTACAACCCGCGATCGATCCGATCGGCTGCAATTCCTAATCGTTTTGCATACTGCCAGCTTCGCTCTCCCGTGACGACTACTCGATCGATCTGTTGTAGAAAAGAGCGCAGCACTAAAGGTGCCAGTCGTTGACGCAAATTATCCTTCCAAGGCGTATCCATTCCCATCACGAAAGCGGTATCTTTTAACCTAGTTACAGATACTAATTTACAGTAAGGTTGATGTAGCCATCCACAAACTACAACGACATCGGGATGCTCTGAAATTACTATTTGCTCGATCGAATTTGAATCTTGCCGCTCCTGGAGATCGAGTAATTTACAGGGAATAGCTTGCATCAGTCGATCTCCAAAGGCGGTTTCTGTTAATGCTTGAAAGGCAATTACAAAGACATCAACCTCGGCTGAATCATTCAGAGCACGCCAGCAGGCAGCCATATAGCCAGAGATATCCGACCAGCAAAAGACAACCTTGAGTTTCATATTGACCAACACTTTGTTAACACATTGATGCCAAAATTACTTCTGACATTGGATGCCCAGCTCGTTTTGCCAACGGTGGGGATTTTCCAAGTCTGAAAATTCGGCAATACCAGAATCCCCCAGTTGAGCGCGGCGGATCTCTTGAAAGCCAACAGCACTCAGTTCTCGCGATAAAGATTTGTAGTCCCACATCCATAAATGCTGACTATTACCGAGCCACTCTTTCAAAAAGCCTTTGAAGTTACGGTTGCGATTTTCGATGCCCATAAATGTCAGTCGCATAAATTCGAGCGCGGCATCTGGATCGGGAGAGTTGACATATTTATGAGACATATGTTCTAGATCTGGCAGCACAAACCGGAATATTCCCCCCTGCTGGAGATGTCGATAGCAGTTGTGAAGAGATTGACGCAATTCTGATAAAGTCAGATGTTCTAATACATGCGAACAATATAAGAGTTTCACGCTCTCATCGGGAATCGGTAATCCAGTAACAATATTGCCATACTCGACATTGGCAGGAAAGCGTCCGAACTCGCCTGAAGGCACGAGTGAGCCAATGACAGGGAGTTTTTGTAACCGTAATGACGGACTCGCATCAAAATTTTGCCATTGACTAGGCGCGCAAAGTCCGCAGCCAAATTGAACTATTTGACCTGGCAGCAAAGATGTATTAGGTTTGTTATTGGTAATTAGCATTAGGCAAAAGTATGAAATGCAGTAATTAAGCGGTCTACACAACTAGACCAAGTATATGTTGCTACGTGGCGATGACCTTTCTGAATATATTCTGCCCGTAGTTGTGGCATTTGATCGAGATCTATGAGAATATCAACTATCGCTTCAGTACTAGTGGGATCGACAATTATTCCCGCATCACCGACAATTTCCGGTAGGGATGCTCGATCTGCTACCACCGCAGGAATCCCCACCGCCATTGCTTCTAGCGCGGGAATCCCAAATCCTTCATAGGGCGATAGGAATAATAATGATGAAGCACAGCGCAGTAGACGGGGTAAGTCCGAGTCGGAAACCATTCCTAGCGATGTAATATTTGGATATGCTTGAGCGGCAGTTGCATAGTCAATTTCTGAATTACCAGCAACGACAATCTGCAAGTCGCTGCGACGTTGACTGAGTACCTTGGCAACTGCTAGAACTTCATCCGCGCCTTTTTTCTGTCGCAGTCCACCCACAATAATGATATATGGAGCTGCGATCGGTCGGACGAGGCTGGCTGGATCGATTTTAGCAATCTCAAAGAAAGCTGCATCGACACCATTACCGATTACCTCAATCCGCTGTGGGTCTGCACCCAATAAATCGACCATCCGCTGCTTGGAAAACTCTGAGACGGTGAATACAACTCGACAATCGGTAAGAGCCTTGCGTACCCACCGCCCCCACTTATAAGCAAACCAACGATGTTGCCAAGTATGCGACCACGGCAAATTTGGCTCGAAGGCTTGAATATCATGTATTGTCACCGCCACCGGGCATTTGGAGACGGGGATATATGTTTGCATGGGTGCGTATACCCAGTCGGTACAATTAGGTATATACCGATCCATCTGTGGTAATCCCCATAATTTCCAACTCCGCTCTGTGACATTTTCAGATTGAGGAAAGACTCCAAAAGGTATATTGTTCAGTGGAGATCTACGATCTAGTTGCTTGTCAATGCCTAGCCACTGCTGAGAAAAAAGCAACTCAAGACTGATATCTTCTTGAGATTGTAAACCTAATAATATTTGATTGATGTGTCTACCGATTCCGGTACAGGGAAGATAGGTACTGGCTGGATGAATATAAGAAACTACATACATTTATAAATTAACACTCTGTGATAATTAGATATTCTTAACTATTTATTTATATTAATAACAATTTTTTCATGAGAAATACTTTGCTTGAAGCTAAACCCAGTTAATGATTTATAGAATGCACTACTGCAACCAGGCAAGATATCATCATGTAATTCGATGATAAAGTTATCGACAGCATCAATCCAATCCAATGAATTGCCAGAGAACAGTTCTTTTTCACCACCTTCTATATCAATCTTCATCAAGTCGATCCGCTTCAATTGATATTTGTCAATCAATTCTGTAACAGAAAATGCAGTGACTTTTTCACCTTTCTGACTTTCTACTGCTTCAAGATCTTTTTTATTCTCATACCTAAAAGCCCAATCTTCATCTTGGGGATTTTGCAGGTAAAGCTCACAGCTATGAGTCCAGATTGCTGCATTCAAACAAATTACATTTTTAAGGCTGTGGGTATTCTTTTGACAAAGCTCAAAATTAGCTTGGTTAGGTTCTAAGGCTATAATAAGTGCTTCAGGATATTTATTGGCAAAATATATTGTTGAAGCACCTATATTAGCACCACAGTCTAGAATAACTCCACTATTAGGAACTTCGATGTTTACTTCAAATTCATTGAACGCAAATATTGAAGTAAAGACTGCAATATCAGATGTCCCTTTACGTAGATATATTTTTTCTTGTTGTGAAAAAGCGGAAATCTCAGAATAACCTTTATCTCCTAGTAGTTGAATATATATCAACAAACCCTTTAATTTAAATCGATAAATCAGTCGGAACAAGGTTAGAAATTGAATGTATAAAAGGTTGATATTCATCGGTCTTTAGATATATTATTTGTAATTATTAATGAAATTCAGGAAGTGTGAATTCCTGAATGAGTGCTGGAGTAACTTTTCGTTTGAAAAATATTTTCCATAAAACCGACTTAAAGGTTGAAAATCTTTCATCTCCAACATGAGTTGATGACATGTTTTGAGGACTAATCCGATAAACAGCACCAGGAAAAGGAAGTGGGTTTAACTTTTTACCCTTTGGCTTGAGTAACTTATTTACACTTAAATGTTGCCATACAGACTCTAACCATTCATTCGATGGTGTATCCATCGATTCTGGAAAATCTAAATAATTACATTTAAATATATTTGAGGTTCCGGATACTGTTGTAAATCGAGGACGTAGAAATAAATATTGCTTTCCAATCTCATATATATACCCAATTAAAAAATACCATCCATCACTAGTAGGATGTTTCTCGGCGAATGAAACTAACCGATTGGAAACAAGATCGTCTGCATCAACTCTCATCACAAAAGCAGATTCTTCTGGTTGAATAAGTTCCCGCTTTCTCACCTCCACCATGCCACGCTTTACCTTGCTATAAATATCTCCAATTCCCCCTTCCCACGAATTAGGTATTGAAAATGACTCCTGAACCAAAATAATACGCTCATTAGGAGTAAAATCTAAAGGAGGCAAGTTACAGACTAATAAAATTCGGTAGTTATTTGAATCTTGCTGCATTATACTCTTTAAAGTGGAGTTACATAGCGATGATACCTCTTCCCAGTTAGAGCAAGTCTCCGGACTGCGTAATGGAACAATAAATACAAACATAGTTTTTTAGTAAAAATTAAAACAATATTCTATTTGATTCGATGATAAATATTGTTAATATTTTTATTTTCACGAATAGCACGCTCGCTCGATTGAAGTAAATAGTCAAAAGTATTTTTCAATATAAAAATTGAGGTTTCTAATAGAGGTATGTCCTGCAAAAAATATCGATCGAACAAGTAGCGATGTGGCATTGTAGCTCTAAGTTTGTATCCAGCCCAATGTATTAAGATGACCTGCTTTTTATGCTCCAGCCCGCCATAGTCCCATAATCGATAAACTCCATCGGATTGATATATCGTTCCAGACTTACGCGCCCAAGCATTTTCACAAATGCCACCGATGACTTCAGCAAAGTGTCCGCACCGTAGAGGTTTGAGATCGCAGCAATAGTTGATAAATGCTTGATCGGTATTCCGAGAATTGAGTCGATCTCGGATTTTTAATGCTTCTATGGCTAATTGTTCAAATTCGTCGATCGAAAATAGCCCTTTACGAGCTGCCCACCGACCAGAATTGAAGCCTCGTCCTTTCCCCTGTCTTAATAGTTGCTGCCGGAATTCTCCTGGTTCATATACTTGATCGATCGCACAATCATAGTAGAGAAAGTCAAAACTAAACTCATCCAAAGCAGTGAGAAAAGGCGTTAGATCGGCTAAGATAACCTGACGAGCATCTAAGTACAGAAAGCGATCTAACGATCCCCAGAATGTCGCATAACGTCTGAACCAGTAGGGGCCAGTTGGAGTATGACCGAGTTCAAAAGCTTGTCCGATCGCTTCTAGTCGATCGAATGAAGGATCGATATAAACTTCAAATTTATACTTGTCTTGGAGTTGTAAAAGCCGATCGCAATTATCATTGAATGGAATCAGAATTAGGCGTAAATCTGGATTGAACTTTCTGAAGCTGTTTAGAAATGCAATCGTCCAATCATAAACAATATCATTAGCAGAAAAATATACGCCAATCTCTAAATTACTTAGCATAGTTATCTTACCAGATTATGGTAAATTCCTCTTAATTTGCCTAATAAATTCCTCTTAGTTTTCTGGTAGCTATTATCCATTCTTTAGGTAGAATGTTGCGAATTCTCTGATTCAGATTTTTCTGAAGCCAGAATACTCTATACTCATTCATAAAAAACAACTCTTGTTCTCTAGTTTTTCCGAAGTATCTTCTACAAATAGACCACCTCTCCCTAGTATAAGTTAGTAAATCTCTAACTTTTCCACCAGAAGCATCAAATTTAGAGACAATAATCGGAACTTCTTGGAATTTAGAGCCGAGCTGGTAGAGTCGGGCTAGAAAATCATGATCTGCACACCAACTTAATGAAGTATCAAAAGGATATTTGGCTTGTAACTCTCTTCTTACAAAAATACTTTGATGACAGGTAGGAATTTGGTGCCATATTAAAGATAGCTCGGATGGTTGACACTGTGAAGTACGATAACCGTATTTATCATTAACTATAGATTCTACTCCACCGTATACAACATCATTCGATCGATCCAAATAGGGAGCAATTAGTGCCAGAGTACTCTCTTGAAAGAAAAAATCGCCAGAATTCATGAATATAATCCATTCCCCCTTAGCTGCTTTCACTCCTTTATTCATGGCATCATAAATCCCATTGTCTTTTTCGCTAATCCAATAACTCAAGTATTTACTATTCTTTTCCAAAAATTCTACTGTGCCATCTTGAGAGGCACCATCAATCACAATATATTCTATGTCTTGATAGGTTTGCCCTATAACATTTGAGAATGTTTCTTGTAAATCTTTGAGATGATTAAAATTTATCGTAACTATTGAAATATGAGGAATTCGATCTCTATGATCTTGAAGATTACCATGTGATTTATGTTCTTGCAAAGTTACATCCTCACAGCTTCGTAGACTATTATAGTAATGAGCATTTCGATCGAGTGAAAATATGAAAGAAATTTTAATTCTTGGTAAACAGGGGCAGATTGCTTGGGAGCTTCAGGTTACTCTTGCTAGTTTGGGGAATGTGACAGTGTTTGGTAGTCAGGAGCTGGACTTAGCCAATCCAGACCAAATTAGAGAGCAAGTCCGACAGGTTCAGCCCGATATTATCGTCAATGCGGCAGCTTACACCGCCGTAGACAAGGCAGAAACTGAGCCAGAGCTTTGTGCAGCGATTAATGCTGCCGCTCCAGGGATTCTAGCAGAACTAGCACGAGAATCTCAAGCTTTGCTCGTACATTACTCCACTGATTATGTGTTTGATGGTAGCAAGACTAGCCCCTATTTAGAAACCGATCTTACCAATCCACTGGGTGTATATGGAGCGAGTAAATTAGCTGGTGAGCAGGCAATTGTGCAAGTAGACTGTCCGCATCTAATCTTGCGGACGACTTGGGTTTATGGCAATCGGGGCAAAAACTTTTTGCTGACTATTTTACGTCTAGCCGCAGAGAGATCGGAACTGAAAATTGTTTCAGATCAGATTGGGGCACCAACTTGGAGTAGATCGATCTCCGAAGCCACATCGCAAATAGTATCACAGTGCGGTGACGATCGATCTTTGAGGGGCTTGTACAATCTCTCAGCGGCGGGAAAAACTAGTTGGCACGGCTTTGCTAGTCAGATTGTCAGTCAATATCGAGAATTACATCCAGATCGACACCTTACCATCCAAAACATCTTACCGATTCCTGCTAGTGACTATCCAACTCCAGCACAGCGTCCCGCCAACTCAGTACTAGATAATAGCAAGATTTTGACTGATTTTGGCGTGCAGTTACCAGATTGGAACTTGAGCCTGAGTCAGTTACTCGCCAGATGGGAGTAGACTCAATACGGTTTGGTTGAGCAAGCCAACCCCCAATTCTGGGGGAGCAAGATCGATAGAAGTCCCCCAGAATTGGGGGATTTAGCGG
>ENA-OBIT01000611-OBIT01000611.1-metagenomes-genome-assembly--contig:-NODE-611-length-15288-cov-6.92247_pt1 | contig 15288 bp, 17 predicted proteins | sample MGYA00153386_OBIT01 | MGnify analysis MGYA00153386
TGTAACCGATAAACGGCGGATTTCCCAAAATGTAATTCAGCTTGCCCGGCGGGCAAAAGTCAGCCCATTCAATTCGCAGCGCGTTGCCGTGGCGAATTTCAGCGGACTTGTCCAGCGGTATGCGTTTGATCCAGTCGCCAAAAAACTGGCCTGCTTCCAGATTCATCTGGTGGTCGACCAGCCACATCGCCACTTGCGCAATTTGGGCCGGAAAGTCTTCGACCTCAATGCCGTAAAACTGGTCAACATTCACGCCCGTTTGCTCAAACACTTCGCGTGTGATGCTGCCAAACGATGTGGCGGCTTGCAGCACGCGCAGCTCCAGCCTGCGCCGCTCGCGGTAAGTGATGACCAAAAAGTTGCCGCAGCCGCAAGCCGGGTCTAAAAACACCAAGTGCCGCAACTTTTTTTGAAATTCAAACAGCTGGTTTTTATGGCGTTTGACTTTTTCAAACTCGGCCTCCAGCTCGTCCAGAAACAAGGGTTTGATCACCTTGAGGATGTTGGCCTCGCTGGTGTAGTGCGCGCCCATCTGGCGGCGCCGGTCGCCGGGCTCCAGGCTGATGATTTTTTGAAACATCGCGCCGAACACCGCTGGCGAAATTGCGCCCCAGGCAATACCGCAGCAAGCCAGCAGCTTGGCACGCATGGCGCTTGAAAATTCAGGGATGTCATGCTTGTCTGCATACAGGCGGCCATTGACGTACGGGAAAGCGTCAAACTTTTCGTCCAGTGATTTTTGACGGTTCTCGGGCCTGGTGTTTAGCACGCCAAACAGCCGCGACAACTCAGCTCCCAAATTACTGCCATCGGTGTTGCTTTGCGCTACCAAATCTTCAAACGCGCCTTTAGGCGTAAAGATGCCCGTGTCATCGGCAAACAGGCAGAACAGCAGACGAGTCAGCAGCACTTCAAGCCGGTGGCCGGTAAAGCCATCGGCTTTCAGCAAGTCATGCAGCTCGCCCAGTGTGTCTACCGCGCGCTGGTTCAGCGGAACGTCTTCGCGCTGCTGCCGCGGCTAGTACCCGGCAATAAAGCCGAAGCGCTCAATGTGCGTTGGAAGGTCTTTTAAATCAAACTCTAAAAGCGGTTGGTTGCCGTCTACATCCACCAAACGGATGCGCGCAAAGTCGCTGACGATGACATAGTGCGGCAGCTCGTCGTTGGTAAGACCATGAAAGTAGTCATTGCCTTGGGTAAAGGCAGCGTCCAGGTCTCTACCGCGAGACTTTTGCTCGACCAGCAGGGTACCCGGCCAAAACGCATCAATACGCCCAGCCTTGTTGCCCAGCTTTTGCACGTTGTGCTCAAAGCTGATGAAGCGGCGCTTGGGCAGGCCAAACACTTGAAAAAACTCATGTCAAAAGATTTGCGATTCAGCGTTTTCGCGGTTGGCGTCACTGAAGTCTTTTGCGAATGCGGCAGCACGGGTGCGAATTTCGTTCAGGGTCAGTGTGGTCATTTTTGACTCGGTAAAGGCCGCGTTATCAATAAGCCTGTATCAACACTTCTGCCGGAATCAACAACTTGTCATGCAACGCACGTACATGCTCAAGTGACAGCTTGCGTTTTTTCTGCAAAATGTCATGTACCCGCTGGCGCGAACCTAATACGCCTGCCAAATCAGCGGACGACAACCCACGTTGCTCGATGGCGAACTCAATCGCCGCAACTGGGTCTGGCGATTTGACGACGAAGTGTTCCGCCTCATACCGTTCGACCATCATCATCAACAGCTCAAACTCCGCTTCAAGCGCCGAGGAGGCTGCTGGCGGGTGGTCAAAGAAATTTGAAACCTGTTTGAGCGCGCGGCGATAGCCTGCCTCGGTCTTGACCAGCTCAATTTCAATTGTCTTTTTTGCCATGATGTGCTCCTGTGTGATCAACGCTGGCCGCGTCAATGCGGTCGTACTCTGCATGTGTGCCGAAAAATTTGATGTATGCCGACTGAAATTTATAGTTCATCGACACAATCAGCCGATAGCGATTGCCTGCGACATCAAACACCACGCGATTGTTGGCAATGATGGATGCTTTTAAAAACTGCGCCTTCACCTGCTCGGGTGTTGCCCAAGTGGCCTCAATCGCCTCAGCGTACCAAGCGCGCAAACTGTCTCTGGCGGGCGCATAAGTTTTGGCGTACAGCTCAATGGCGCTCTTGTTGAAAATTCGCATTGTATATTATGTCACCGAAACGGTGACAACAATTACCTGGAACTACCAGTAATTTGGTGAAACCGCCGATTCAACGAACTTCATTGTATTTCAGGGCTGAAACCCAATAAATATGTGCGTAAGCAGCTCCTAAAATAATAGTATCTGCAGCATTCTCAAACCCCAGCCTGAATCCACTCAGCCGCTTTTTCAGCAACCATCAGCGTCGGTGAATTGGTGTTGCCGCTGGTGATGAGCGGCATCACGCCGGCATCAACCACCCGCAGCCCGCGTATGCCGCGCACCCGCAGGTGCGAGTCAACCACCGCCATCGCGTCGTCGGCGCTGCCCATTTTGGTCGTGCCGACCGGGTGAAAGATGGTGGTGGCGATGTCGCCAGCGAGGCGGGCCAGCTCTTCATCGGTTTGAAACTGCACGCCGGGTGTGAACTCTTCGGGCTGGTACTTGGCCAATGCACTTTGGCTGACGATGCGGCGCGTGACGCGCAATGAATCAGCGGCTACTTTTTTGTCTGCGTCGGTGCTCAGGTAATTTGGCGCAATGGCGGGTGCGTCTTCAAAGCTCGGGCTTTTGATGTGGACCGTGCCCCGGCTGGTGGGTGCCAAATTGCACACGCTGGCGGTAAACGCGTTGAAGGTGTGCAGCGGCTCACCAAACGCGTCGAGCGACAGCGGCTGGATGTGGTACTGGATATTGGGGTAAGCGTAGTCTGGCGATGAACGGGTAAAAGCGCCCAATTGCGACGGGGCCATGCTCAATGGGCCGGTGCGTTTCATGGCGTATTCCAGCCCAATTCGCGCCTTGCCAAACAGCGAATTGGCCATGGTGTTGAGCGACAAGCCCCAAGCAGCTTTCGCGGTGTCGGGTTTGATTTTGTACACCGACCTGATCTGCAAGTGGTCTTGCAAGTTAGCGCCTACGCCCGGCAAGTTCTGCACCACCGTTATACCGTGCTTTTGCAGCAGCGCGCCAGGGCCAATGCCTGACAGCTGCAAAATTTGTGGTGAGCCGACTGCGCCCGCACACAAAATCACCTCGCCCATCAGGCCGCGTTCAGCGCCGGCGTCGCGCGTGGCCAGCACGCTGATGTGTTCCAGCCCGGTCCACACTTCAACGCCAGTGCAGCGCTGGCTGCCGTCTGCCTGTTTTTCAATGATCAGTTTGGTGACTTGCGCTTTGTTCCACAGCTCAAAGTTGGGGCGGCCGTAGCACGTCGGGCGCAAAAATGCTTTGGCGGTGTTCCAGCGCCAGCCTTCTTTTTGGTTCACTTCAAAGTAGCCCACGCCTTCGTTGTTGCCACGGTTGAAGTCGTCGGTGGCGGGGATTCCGGCTTGCGCGGCTGCCTCGGCAAAGGCGTCCAGCACCGGCCAGTGCAGCCGCTGCTTGCTCACTTGCCATTCGCCGCCCGCCTTGCGGTGGCGCAGTATTTTTTGGTACGCAATGGTTTTATCTTGCATCAGCTCGGGCGCTGTGCCCACCGCACCATGAAAAGCGTCGGCGCCTTTGTAATGGTTCTCATGCAATTTGAAATACGGCAGCGCGTTGGCCCAGGTCCAGGCGCTGTCGCCAGTCAGTTGCGCCCACTCGTCGTAATTGCGCGCCTGGCCGCGCATGTAGATCATGCCGTTGATGCTGGATGAGCCGCCCAGCGTTTTGCCGCGCGGGTAACGCAGGGCCCGGCCATTCAGGCCTGCTTCGGGTTCGGTGTTGTACAGCCAGTCGGTGCGCGGGTTGCCAATGCAGTACAGGTAGCCTGCGGGTACATGAATCCAGTGGTAGTCGTCTTTGCGGCCGGCTTCAATCAGCAGCACCTTTTTGGATGCGTCGGCGCTCAGGCGGTTGGCCAGCAGGCAGCCGGCCGTGCCGCCGCCCACGATGATGTAGTCAAAAATGGCTTCAATGGGGTGCGTGGTCATCGGCTTGGTGGTGGGTTACTGGTTGCCGCTATTTTGCCCGTACCGCCCAACACCAAACTGACCCTGAACAAACCGCACGCACCAATGCGCCTGTAGGACAAAGCCAAGCGCTAGCAAAGGCGACCGCAGCAACGCAGATTGTGCAGTTACCATCATCTTTTTACGCCGCAACCCTTGATTTTTGCCAAAGTTTCGCCAGAGTTTTGCAGTGCCTATGGAATCTTTAACACCACGTATTGAGCAGCAAGCTGGCCCGCAGGGTACCCAGCTGCGCGTGCTGGGTGCGTGGACAGCCGCCGACCTGAACGGCAAGGCAGCCTGGCAAGCGCTGACGGCGCAGCTCAATGCCAATGCGCAAACCAGCGGCGCGCACTGGGACCTGCAGAATATTGACAGGCTTGACCACCTGGGCGCGCAATTGCTGTGGACGCACTGGGGTCGCGCCTGGCCCGCAAGCATAGATGTGCCTGACAGCCAGCGCGCGTTGTTTGACACCGTGGCCAAGTTTGCGGTGACGCCGCCATGCGCACCCAGGTTTAGCTGGCTGTCGCCTTTGACGAATTTGGGTACCCGCACGCTGGGACTTGTTGACCACAGCAAGGCCCTGACACGATTGGTTGGACAACTGCTGCTGGACATGGGCCGCCTGATCAAGCGCCCTCAAGACGGGCCGTGGCGCGACATGTCTGGCCACCTGTACCACATCGGCGCAACCGCGTTGCCGATCACTGCGCTGGTGGGGTTTTTGATTGGGGTGGTGCTGGCGTATTTGATGAGCCAGCAGCTCAAACAGTTCGGAGCCGACTCTTTCATCGTAAATATTTTGGGTATTTCGCTCATTCGTGAACTGGGGCCGGTGCTGGCCGCCATCTTGATTGCCGGGCGTTCTGGCTCGGCCATCACTGCACAAATTGGCGTGATGCGCGTCACCGAAGAGCTGGACGCCATGCGGGTGATGGGCATAGCGCGCGGCTTTCGGCTGGTTCTACCGCGGGCGCTGGCGCTGAGCATCGTGATGCCGCTGATCAGCGTGTGGACCACACTGGCTGCGCTGCTGGGCGGCATGCTGGCCGCTGACGTTGCGATGGGCATCACGCCCGCGTACTTCATCAGCGCGCTGCCAGAGGCCGTGGATGTCAGCAACCTGACGCTGGCCACCGCCAAGTCGGTGGTGTTTGGCTTGCTGATTGCGCTGGTGGCATGCCACTTCGGCCTGCGCGTCAAGCCCAACACCGAAAGCCTGGGCCAGGGCACCACTGCATCGGTGGTGACGTCGATTACTGTCGTGATTTTGGTCGATGCCTTGTTCGCAGTGGTGTTCAAGAACGTTGGAATCTAAACATGACTAATCCGGTTGTCGACATCAAAAAGCTCTGGACCGTTTTTAAAAACGGCGACAAGGAAGTCGTCATCCACAAAGACCTCGACCTGACCGTGCAGCGGGGCGAAATTTTGTCGCTGGTCGGTGGTTCGGGCACCGGCAAAACGGTGCTGCTCCGGCAAATGCTGGGGCTTGAACACCCCACCAAAGGCGAGATCACGGTGCTGGGCCAGCCGGTGTCGGAGTTGGGCCGGCGCGGCGCTGCCAGCCGGATTGGCATGCTGTTTCAGCGCGGGGCGTTGTTTTCTGCGTTTTCGGTGCTCGAGAACATTGCTTTCCCGTTGCGTGAACAGAACGCGCTGCCGCTGGCAGTGATCCGGGAAGCCGCAATGGTCAAGTTGCAAATGGTGGGGTTGAGCGCAGATACGGCAGACAAAATGCCAAGCGATTTATCTGGCGGCATGATCAAGCGCGTGGCGCTGGCGCGTGCCCTGGTCATGGACCCGCCGCTGTTGCTGCTCGATGAGCCCACCGCCGGGCTCGACCCCGACAGCTCAGACAGTTTTTGCGCGCTGCTGCGCTCGCTGCACAAAGACATGGAGTTGACGGTGGTGATGGTCACGCACGATTTGGACACGCTGTTTGAGTTGAGCACCCGCATTGCCGTGCTGGCCGACCAAAAAGTGATTGTGTGCGCCGCGCCCAAAGACGTGGTGGCATTCCCGCATCCGTTCATTCACGAGTTTTTTCTGGGTGAGCGGGGGCAGCGCGCGATGGAGCTGCTGCGCGAATACCCGTTCACTATTTAATGAGAGGTTTTTATGGAAAACAAAGCCCACGCTACTGCCGCTGGCATATTTGTTCTGGTGGTCAGCGCCCTGCTTGCATTGCTTGCGGTCTGGCTGATGCGGGACGACAGCCAGCGCGACCTGTATGAAATGACCACGGCTGAAACTGTGAGCGGGCTGCAGCCGCAGGCGGCGGTGCGGTTTCGCGGCGTGCCGGTGGGCAAGGTGGAGCTGATTGGGTTTGACACCAAGGTCAAAGGCAATGTGCTGATTCGCGTGTCGATTGACCGCACTGCACCCGTCACCAAATCGGTGTTTGCCACCGTGGCCTCGCAGGGCGTAACGGGTCTGGGCTTTATCCAGCTGGACGACACCGGCAAATCGTCTGAGCGCCTGGTGGCCGTGGGTGACGATCTGCCGCGCATTCCTCTGCAGGCCGGTGGACTGGACAAGCTGCTCAAGCAAACCGAAGTGATTGCCAACCAGTTCGAACAAGCCAGCACCAAACTCAACCAGCTGCTGGCTGAAGACAACCAGAAGCGGGTTGCGGTGGCACTGGACAACATGGGCGAAGCCGCCAGCAGCGTGAGCAAACTGTCTACCAACCTGACCAGCGTCTTGAATGCGCAGTTTGGCCCGGACAAGGTCAACATTCCCAAGCTGGTGAAAAACCTCGACGCAGCGGTGGTTTCCTTGAAGGACACGTCCGCACAGGCAGGCCTTGCCGTGAGTGAAATTGGCGTGACCGCCAAGCGCCTGAATGAAAAAGGTGGACCACTCGACAGGCTCAGCGAAGGCGGCACCGCGCTGGCTACAGGCGTTGAAACTTTCAGCGCCGCAACGCTGCCCAAACTGGATTCCGTGGCCAGCGAAGCGGCCACCACGCTGCGCCAGTTGCGCCGCACCGTCAATGCGGTTGAAGACAACCCGCAGTCGCTTATTTTTGGCAACGGTCCGCCGCTGCCGGGCCCCGGTGAGCCAGGGTTTTCTGCCACTGGAGTTAAAAAATGATTTTTCAGCCTACGCCAAATGCTATTGATTCAATAGCTGCTTGCGCCCGATTCAATTGCGCTACAGCCCTATTCGGTATTATTCTTGCTGCGGTGGTGCTGGGCGGCTGCTCAGCCTTGCCAGACAAGCCGCAGCGCGCAACGCTGTTTGACTTTGGCCCCGGTACTGTCACGCAGCAGGCCACCACGCGCCAGGCGCCGCTGCCCGCGCTGGCGATTGACGACATTACAACAGCCGGTGGTGTGCTGGACAACTCGGCGGTGCTTTACCGCCTGGGCTACCAGGACGAGCAAGAGCTCAGGGTCTACACATTGGCGCGCTGGTCGATGCCGCCCGCGCAGCTGGTGCGCCAGCGCCTGCGCGACCGGCTCTCCTTAAGTCGCCCGGTGTACAACGCCAGAGAAAGTCTGGCGCTCAACCGCAGCCAGAACGCTGTGCTGCCGCTGCAAGTGCGGCTGGAGCTGCTGGAGTTCAGCCATTTTTTCTCCAGCCCAAGCAGCAGTGTGGGCCTGGTCAAGCTGCGCGCTACGCTGGTTGAGGTCACGCCCGCAGGCGAAAAGCTGATCAACCAACGTGCCATCGTGGTGCAGCGGCCTGCGCCAAGCGCCGATGCACCGGGCGGCGTGCGCGCGCTGACGCTGGCCACCGACGCCGCAATCGACGAGATCGAGCAGTGGCTGCAAGTCAGCGCCAGCCGTTGATCGGCCGCTGATGAAAACGCTGGAGCAGCAACTCGAAGATGCGGGCCTCAAGGTTTCAGGCCGCTGTGGTCACCTGAGTACGTTTGGCCCCGATATGTTGCAGACCTCGCCGCTGCTGCAGGACATGACGATTGAAGAAGCCAACATCTTGTCGGGCTCGATGCTGCTGGTGCATGCTGAGGCTGGACAGATTTTGATTCGAGAAGGCGACACCGGCGAGTGGATGCTGGTGCTGCTGCGCGGCACCGTTGATGTGACGAAAGCTGTTAGCCCGCGTGCAGCAGCTGAGCAGCTTGATGGCGAAGATACGCCGGCTTTCTCACGCATCGCTGTCATTCAGCGCGGCGCAGCGTTCGGTGAAATGTCGATGCTCGACAGCGAACCACGCTTTGCCACCTGCACCGCCATCGAGGCGGTTGAAGCCGGCGTTCTCGGCAGGCGCGCCATTGGCGAGTTGATTCGCGACCACCCGGCTGTGGGCGCGAAGCTGCTCGTCAAAATCACCCAACTCATGGCACAACGCCTGCGCAACACCAGCAACCATCTGGTTCGGCTGCTGCATAAACAGGCTGCGCAGAACGAAGTACTACAAAAATAATAGCTGCTTGCGCTTGTATTCATTGCGATAAATGGCTATGTGGTTAAAAAAACGGCAGTGAGGGAACGTCAGCCTGTGGCACAGCGCTTCACACCCACTTCACACTGGCGATGCACCTTATATTTGCCCCACACAGCCTGCCCACACTCCTTTTTGTTTTTGATCTGTCGTCAATCAGGAAAGCACAAAAAGTGAAAGCCACACCTGTTTCGGTCTTAGTGGTGGTAGTGCTTCTGATGCTGATGCTGGTCAGCGGCGTGGTGCATGACCGGCAAAACCTCCGGCAGCTGGCGGTTGACAGCGCGTCCAGCAGTTGCAGGCAGTGGGTAACAGCCAAGCCGTCGCGCTCCGGTGCGTAGACCACCGTGCGGGCAATCGGCGGGTCGTCTGCTACCAATAAAACGAGCGGGCTGCCCCTGGCTTCGTCGGCTTTTCTTTATCCTTTGAGCAGCGGGAACAACTTGCCCAGCCCGTCGGCCATCACCTCCACCGACAGCGCTGCGAGTATCAATCCCATCAGCCGCGTCATCACATTGATACCGGTTTTGCCGAGAACTCTGGCGATGGGTTCGGCGAGAGAAAAGCACAGTGCCGTGGCCAGGCCAATCACCACGCCGTAGCCGACCAGCGTGCCGAGTTGCAAAAAAGTTTTTGCTTTTTCGGCGTAAATCACCACCGTTGACATGGTGGCCGGGCCCGTCAGCAGCGGTATGGTGAGTGGCACAACGGCAATGCTGGCACCCATGGCGGCTTTGGCTGCGCCGTCCTCCATCTCATGCGTTGAGGGCTTGGCTTCTGCAGGCTGGGCGTTGAGCATGTTCATTGAGCTGATCAGCAGCAGCATGCCGCCGCCGACCTGAAAACTGGCCAAAGAGATGTTGAAAAAATCCAGAATTTGCAGGCCGAGCAGCGCGCTGGTGGCAATTACCACAAACGCGCTGAACGATGAAATCAAAATCGTGCGCTGCTTTTGCGCCTTTGAAAAGCCCTGCGTGTAATGAATAAAAAACGGCACGATGGCCAGCGGGTTGACGATGGCCAACAGGGTGATCAAGGGTTTGAAATCCATGGGGTTCTTTCTTCCGACAGGCAATTTTTTCCGCCGGGCCGCCCCAAGGAAAAAAGCGCCCCCTCGGGGGGCAGCGAATTACACGAAGTGAAAAGCGTGGGGGCCGATTTTCCGCCGGGCCGCCCCAAGGAAAAAAGCGCCCCCTCGGGGGGCAGCGAATTACACGAAGTGAAAAGCGTGGGGGCCATTCAACGTCCTCCAGCAACATCCAGCAAAGTGCCGGTTGTGTAGGCTGAATTGTCACCGAGTAACCAGACGATGGCCTGCGCCACATCTTGCGCAGTGCCTGCACGTTGCATAGGCACACTGGGCACCAGGTCACGGACGCGGTTCGGCAAGCCGCCAGAGGCGTGAATTTCCGTTTCAATCAGGCCGGGCCGCACCGCGTTGACCCGAATGCCCTCAGTTGCCACTTCTTTCGCAAGCCCCAGGGTAAAGGTGTCAATTGCGCCCTTGGCAGCGGCGTAGTCCACATACTGGCCAGGCGCGCCAAGCCGTGCAGCAGCGCTAGACACATTCACAATTGCGCCGCCTTCTCCTTTGTACCGCGTACTCATGCGCCTGACGGCTTCACGCGCGCAGATGAAGCTGCCAAACACATTGATGGCAAACATGCGCTGCAAGCGCTCCAAACTCATGGCATCCACGCGGCTGGTCACGTCCACCACACCCGCGTTGTTAACGAGAGCCGTAAGCCGGCCGAGCTTGGCGTCGACTTTTTTGAACATGGCAACAACGTCGGCTTCAATGGCGACATCCGCTTGTACTGCAATGGCAGTACCGCCGCCAGCGCGAATCAGCCGTACCACCTCATCAGCCGCCAGCGAATTGGCGGTGTAATTTACCGCGACGGCATAGCCTTGGGCGGCTGCAAGCAGCGCTGTGGCTGCGCCAATGCCGCGCGAGGCGCCAGTTACCAATACAACGTGTTCCAAATCGTCCCTTTGAACTTGAGTAATCGTTTGCTTGCACAATGTACTTCACATTTTTTACCAACCGCGCATCAACCGGAGTCATCGCCATGGGTCAATTCATTCATCTCACGCCGCAAGACGGATTTATTTTGCCGGCTTATGTTGCCGAACCCGCAACCAGAGCCAAAGCCGCCGTTGTCGTCATACAAGAAATATTTGGCGTCAATTCGCACATCCAGTCTGTTGTAGACCGTTTTGCCGCGCAGGGCTATTTGGCCGTTGCGCCCGCCATGTTTGAGCGCGTGACGCCAGCCGTCAACCTGGGCTACGAAAGCGCCGACATGACAGCCGGCTCCGCACTGAAAGCAGCGGCTACAGCGTTGCCTGGCGCCGGGGTTTTCCAAGATATTCAAGCCGCAATCAACTATGGCGCAGAGCAAACCGGTGGCCCCGTCGGCATCGTTGGTTTTTGCTGGGGCGGTTTGCTCACGTGGCAAGCGGCCTGCACATTGAGCGGCATCACTGCCGCCGTGCCGTATTACGGCGGCGGCATGACTGCGCCGGAAGAAATTGCGCGCCAGCCAAAGTGCAAAGTCATGGCGCACTTTGCAGAGCTTGACCATTACATTCCGATGGACGGCGTGCACGCATTTGCCGCAGCACGGCGCGAAGTCACCGTGCACACCTACGCCGCTGACCACGGCTTTAACTGCGACCAGCGCGGTTCGTACAACGAAGCGGCTGCAACGCTGGCGCGTGGGCGTACCCTCGCATTTTTCGCTGAACACTTGGCATCAGCCGGCTGAATTTGAGGGAATTTATGCGTTTTAGGCCTCTGGCGCAATTAGTACGGGCGCAAGCAGCTATTATTTTAGTAGCGTTTGCGCTGCCGTCATACAGTGCCGATTACACCGGCCCGCTGTTTGACGCGCACCTGCACTACAACGAAGAAGCCTGGAACGGCCAGGTCGGCCCGCACCCGGTTGCCGACGTGTTGGCGCGCATCAAGAAAAGCGGCGTCAAAGCCATCATTGCCAACAGCCGCCCGAACGACGGCAGCAAAGCGCTGGTAAACGCCACGCGCGGCAGCGCAGACCTCGCGGTGGTGCCGTTTATTCGCCTGTACCGCGACCGCGCTGACTACGACAGCTGGTTTAAAGACGACACCATTTACGACATGGTCGTGGCCGAGCACGCACGCGGCGCGACTGTAGCGTCTACCCGGGTGGACTTCAGGGGTATTGGCGAATTTCATTTGTACGACAGCGCCAATGCGAACGGCCCGGTGGCCAAAAAACTCATGCAATACGCTGCCAAAAACAAGCTCGCAATTCTGGCGCACGTGGACGATACGGCGATTGATTTGCTGATGGCGCATGCGCCCGATGTACGGCTGATTTGGGCACACACCGGTATTGGCGGCGTGCCTGTAGCGCGCGTCGATGAGTTGCTCACCAAGTACCCGTTGTTGATGGGTGAGTTGTCGTACCGGCCCGGCTTGACGTGTGACGGCGGCAAATTGTGTGCGGAGTGGCGAACCCTGCTGCTTAAATATCCAAACCGATTCATGATCGGCTCAGACACCTGGGTGAACCAGCGCTGGCAGTATTACGAAGAACTGATGAAAGGCTACAGGGTCTGGTTGGGCGATTTGCCGCCAGACGCAGCGCGCAAGATTGGCTGGAGCAACGGGGCGGATTTGTTTGGTGTGAGGGACAGCAGATAGTCAAGCGGTTGATCTCAGCCCGTGCCGCCCTAACCACTGAAATATTTGCGGCCACAGCACCTGCCCTGCTTGCGGCCTGAAGTAACCCATGTGCCCGACCTGCCTGACGCCCAGGCTGGTGGGTGACAAATCAATCGAATCTACCGCCGCGTTTCTATAACCCTTAAAAAACGCATCGCGTGACGCAGGTGGCGCCCATAAATCATCGGTACTGACGGCAGCGCCAATGGGTATGCGCACATCGGCAAACTTGTCAGTGATGGCTTTGGCCTCGGGGTCGTCAAAAAAATAATGGGGCAGTTTGCACCAGCGCTTCCAGTCGCGGTACACCCCCATGGGGAGGTCTTCGCCCGCGCCCAGCTTGCTCATGGGGTGGTAGCCGTAGATGCGTGTGCCGATGGGCCCAAGCACATTCCACATTGTCCACACGCGGTAGCGCTCCGGGCGTGGCATCCAGCCGTGCCAGCCTGCACCGCCACCGCAAACATAGGCCGCTTGCAACACATTGGCATCTGGCAATTGACCAATCGCATGACCACCCAGGCTGTGGCCGACCAGCCAGACCTTGCCGCGTAAAGCAGCGTAGTTAACCGCCGCTGCCAGGTCCAGCGTTGACCAGTCGGCATATTGCATGTCAAAGCCGTTAAGCGTTGCAGGCTTTGAATCACCGATGCCGCGGTAATCGATGGTAACGACGTTAATACCTCGTGCTTGCGCAAACTGGGCAAAGCGGCGGTAAAACCCGCGGGGCACGCCAGTGGCGCTGGCCACAACAATGAACTGGTTGCCGGCAGCCGGGTAGTGCGTGGCAGCCAGCGGGTATCCGTCAGCGGCTGTCAGCGCCAGTAGTGATGGTAATAGGGTAGTCATGGCGCAAGTGTAATACTAACTAGACCGGTCGGTTTAATATTAAATTTCAGGCTGTATTGCTATGATGCAAACCATGCAGAATCAAACGTCAATCTCTTTAGCGCCAGCAGCGAGTGACACCCGCGACCGGCTGTTATCAGCGGCGCAGCGGCTGTTTCGCAAACGCGGCTATCACGCCACGGGTCTCAGCGATATTCTGGAAGCAGCGCTTGCACCCAAAGGCTCGCTGTACCACCATTTTCCAGGCGGAAAGGAAGCTATTGGCGTTTGCGTGGTGGAAAAAATTTCCAGCAGTTTGTTGACGTTGCTGGCGCAGAGCCGCGCCCGTAGTACGGAGGCCATTTTGTTAAAAACAGGCGCGCAAATGCTCGTCAGCATGGAGAAAACAAATTATGAGCTGTGCACGCTGTTTGCTGCTTTTTCTGCAGAACGCAAAACATCGCCGCAACTTGGCCAGGCGGTCACGCGCGCATACGGCGAACTGACCGCTGCGCTTGAAGTGCTGCTGATGCGCGACGGGCTGACCGCACGGGCCGCCAAAGACAAAGCATTGCTGGTCACCGCGCTGATGGAAGGCGGCCTGCTGCTGTCGCAAGCGCAATCGGATTCGAGCGCCTTTAAATTGGCGTTGAAGCAGGCTGCTGGCATTTGCCATGTCTGCCCGTAATATTTACAGGTTTAGATACTAATAAAAATAGCCTTTAGCTTTAGAAATATGGGCGCAAGCAGCTATTACGTCAATAGCAACTGGGTTATAGACCCGTTCGTGCAATGTAGCGTTTGCGTAAAAAAATCGTCACTACCACTACCACTACCAGCACCATAAAACTCACGGTTAGCCAGAATGCCAGCGGCGACTTCAAGCCAGGAATATGCTCAAAGTTCATGCCGAAAAAACCGGTAATCAAGTTAAGCGGCAAGAAAATTGCCGTGACCGCAGTCAGCGTGCGCATCACGTCGTTGGTGCGGTTGCTTTGCGCGTTGAAGTGAATTTGCACCACGGTCTCGGCCGATTGCTCCAGCCGCCGGGCGTGCTGCATGACGCGTGCGATGTGCTCCATCACGTCTCTGGCCCGGGCTACCAGTTGGTCGCGCTGCAACTGGGCGGCTATTAACGCGCGGTCGTCGCTGTGGTTGTTATTTTCTGCATTACTGGTTTTGATAAAAGCTGCCAGCGGTTGCTCGCGCAAGGTGTCCAGCCACTCCTGCATGGCGTCGTGTTGTTCGTCGCACAGCTGCTCCAGCACATGCAGCTGGCTGCGCGCAGTCATCAGCGCGCCCCAGTTGTCAAAACGCGAATTGGCCCTTAAAAGATCGGCCTGCCAGTGCTCCAGCTGGCTGGTGAGTACTTTACGCAAGTCCAGGTAACTGTCCACCATGGTGTTAATCATGCGCAGCGCCAAATCTGCCGGGCTGATCGGCAGGCGTGACCGGGCAGACGTTGCGTCCAGCCGAGAGGCGTCGAGCGAGAATTTTGCGTCGGCTAAAAAGCGCTGAATAAAACTTTTCGCTGCATAGCAGCCGGGCGGATGCACGCTGATCAGCACGCGGTCAAACACCGCAAAACCGACCGCTTTGGAGCCAATGCGGTTAAACGTGGGCATGCGGGAGCCCCGCTGTCTGGCTTTGGAACCTTGGCCGTGGTGCTGACCGATGGCCTCGTCATGCCCGTCGTCAGCCTGGGTTTCAAGCTGTGTGGCCAGGCGCCTGAAGATGATCAGGTCATAAATGGATGTGGAGTCGTAGTGCGAAGGGTGCGCCGTGCTGGCCAGGTCCTGGCAGTGCAGGTCAAGCAGTGCCGAGCCGCCCAGATTGATTGCAGCTTTCTGAATTTGATCATGCGCGCCTTCAAACTCGTTCTGCTCCATAAACATCCACACAAAACCGTCAAGCGGCGGCTGCGCGGGGGGCGCATCTACAAAACGCAGGCTGTCGGCAGTGAATTCAACAATTTGCATATTGCGAGCCCGTTATCGGCATAAATTTGAGAATTTTAGTGCTGTGATTCATTAAATACGGGTGCAAATAGCTATTATTTCTGTAGCATCTTACGCGCCGCATCGATTGCAAAGTATGTCAGCACACCGTCGGCACCAGCCCGCTTAAAAGCCAGCAGGCTCTCCATCATTACCGCATCGTGGTCTAGCCAGCCGTTTTGCGCGGCGGCTTTGAGCATCGCGTATTCGCCGCTGACCTGGT
>ENA-OBIT01000614-OBIT01000614.1-metagenomes-genome-assembly--contig:-NODE-614-length-15251-cov-4.30534_pt1 | contig 15251 bp, 15 predicted proteins | sample MGYA00153386_OBIT01 | MGnify analysis MGYA00153386
CGCCATGCCCAACGTCGACGCCCTCCCGAGGCTCTATCGACTTGAACCGAAGCACACGGCGTTGCTGTTGATCGACATGCAGCGCGGCGTCCCTGCCGGGACCGGCTTCGCTGCGCACACCCGGACCACCGCGTACCGGCGACCGAGGCCGGCGGCTTCGGGGCGATGTTGGGCAACGACGTCGCGCAGCTCGGCGACGTGGCCGCGCAGTGCGGCGCGCTGCTGGCCTGGGCCCGCGCGCTCGGCCTGTGCATCGTGCACACGCAGGAAGCGCACGCCACCGACCTTTCCGACTGCCCGCCGTCCAAACGGGCGCGCGGCGGCCTGAGCTGCGGCATCGGCGACCCCGGCCCGCTCGGCCGCGTGCTGGTGGTCGGTGAGCCAGGCTCCGATTTCGTCGGCGAATGCCAGCCGCTCGCCGGCGAAACAATACTGCGCAAGCCGGGCAAGGGTGCCTTCTATGCCACCGGGCTCGAGCACCTGCTGCACTGCCGCGGCATCACGCACCTGCTGATTGCCGGCGTCACCACCGAGGTCTGCGTGCAGACGACGATTCGCGAAGCCAACGACCGCGGCTTCGAATGTTTGCTGGTCGAGAACTGCGCTGCCAGTTGCTTTGCCGAGTTCCATCGCGCCACCGTCGAGATGGTGGTGGCGCAGGGCGGCATCGTCGGCTGGGCGGCAACGCGCCAGGCGCTGGAGCGGTCGACGGCGCTGGGCTGAGCATTTGGCGCCGGTTTTGCGCGTGGACGGCGCGTGGACGGCGCGTGAATGGCGCGTGGATGCTGCGCACGGTGTCGGGTCGCGACCCGAAAAAGCGATTCGAGGACGCGATCCGAAGCTGCAAACCGACGACGCGGACCGTGAGGATCAGCGCCGCACCAGGCCCACGCACCCACAGTTACAACATATCCGTGAGGAAATCACGTCCAGCTGCCGACATAGCTTGCACAGGCACGCCGCATTTCAGCGGCACCGCCAGTCAGACCCGGATGGCCCCATGTCGATCAGCTCGCTCTCATTCACCTTCGTCTCCAACCTCTACCAGCCGGCGGGCGCTGCGCCTGTTGCGGCAACCGACCGGCGTGCAGCTCCGGCCGCGTCGCCCGTGGGGCAGGGCGACGAGCCGCGCGGGCGCGGCCCGCAGAACCGTCTGGTGCAGGCGATCATGACGGCGCTGCGGGAAATGGGTCTCGGCGCGGCTGCGCCGGCCCCCGCCGCCCCGGCGGTCCCGACGGCGGCTGGCAGCACCGCCGCCACATCCACCGGCGCGACCAGCCCGACCACGAACACGAACACGGCCGCGCCGACGCAGGCGACCAGCTCCATCACCGCCCCGGTCCCCGTCACCAGCACCGCCACGCCGGCAGCGTCGGCAGAAGCGGTGGCGTCTGCGGTTCACCAGTTCGCGCACGAACTGTTCGTCGCGTTGCGTCCGGCCGGCGCGGGCCATGGCTCCAACGACGCCCCGGGGCGTCGGGACGGCGAGGTCGGTCACAAGGGTCACCATGGACACCACGGCTGGAAGGCTTCGGGCTATGGCGACATCGCTCAACGCCTCGACGCATTGGCCCAGAGCCTGGCGCCGGCGACCGGCACGACACCGGTCGGCGACCGCGCGGCGCTGCCCGCTTCGTCGGTCTCGATCACGATCACGTTGCAAGAGGACGCCAGCGCCGCGCCCGTTGTCGATGGCGCGCTGCCGACCACCGCCTCGACCACCGGCGCGGCGACAGCGCCGGTGCGCAACCCGCTGCTGGATGCGTTCTCGACCTTGTTCAACGCCATCAAGCCACCCGGCACGCCGGCCACTGACGTCGACATGACGGCCAGCCTGCGCACTTTTCTCGAAGCGCTGGCGACGGCGCTGCGTCCCGAATCGGCCAGCAGCAGCCCGGCGCCCGCGGTCGGCAGCTTGCTCAACCTCGCTGCCTGAAACCGACGGCGCCTGCCGCACCGCTCGGCGTGCCAGCCAGCGCGGGTCAGGTGCCGACGCTGGCCAGGTAAGCGCGCCAGCCGCCCAGTGCCGTGATGTCGCGCGCCTGTCGCGCGGCGACTTCCTCGCAGACGAAGCCTTGCACGGTCGAACCGTCTTCCAGCTCCACCGTGCCAATGCCCAGCGGCGCGGGAATGCCGGCGACGAACGAGCCGAACTGACTGGCCGGCAATTCCCACACCTCAAGCTCGATGGCGCCGCCGCCGTGCTCGGTGCGCAGCATGCCGGGGCGAAACGGCGGCCCGCCCGGCAGCGCCACCAGCCGGTAGCAGGCCGCGCTGCGCGTGCTGCGCACCAGCCGAGCCGCGCGCTGCGTCAGTTGCCCGTTCAGCGGCAGCCCGCTCAGGTGCGCGCCGCACACCGCCACGCGCACCAGGCCGCTGGGGAAGGCGCTGCGGATCGCCGCGGCATCGAGCGACGTGGAATCGGGCGACGCGCGGGCCGCCCGATGCGGCGCATGCGGCGTGGCGCCCACGGTGGCGACGCTGGCTGCGTGCAACTTCGCGCCCAGATTGAGCAGCGGCAGGTCTTTGCCGCAGGTCGCAATCAACGTGATGCCGCACGGCATGCCGTTGGCCAGAAAACCGGTCGGCACGGCCAGCGCCGACAGATCGAGCAGGTTGACGAAGTTGGTGTAGTGGCCGAGGTTCGAGTTCAGCCGGATCGGGTCGGCCAGCACGTCGGAGATCCGGTACGGGCTGCCCGAGGTCGGCACGACCAGGCAGTCGATGCCGTCCCAGACCGGCAGCGTTTGCTGCTCCAGCGCCTTCAGCCGATACAGCGCGGCGAAGGTGTCGGGCGCCGAAATCGAGGCACCCTTTTTTGTGATGGCCAGCGTGACCGGGTGCAGCGCCGCGGGATGCGCCTCGATGAACGGGCGGATCGCCGCATAGCGCTCGGCCACCCAAGGGCCTTCGTACAGCAGCGTTGCGACGGCGCGGAACGGCCGCAGGTCGACCTCGACCGGCGTGCCACCGAGTTCGCGCAGCCGCGCCACGGCTTGCGCAAACTGCGCCGGGCCTTCGGCATTGCCGTAGAACTCAAGGTCGTCCGGCCGCGGCACGCCGAAGCGAAAGCTGCTCGCGCTGCCGAAATCGAAGCCGTGCGGCGGCATCGCACGCGAATAGGCATCCTGCGCATCGGGACCCTGCGCGACCGCCAGCACACGGGCCGCGTCGGCGGCGGTCAGCGCGAACACCGACACCGCATCCAGCGTGCGGCAGGCCGGTACCACGCCGGTGGTCGGAATGCGGCCCAGGCTCGGCTTCAGGCCGATCAGGTTGTTGAAGCCGGCCGGCACGCGGCCCGATCCTGCCGTGTCGGTGCCCAGCGAAAAGCTCGCCAGACCGAGCGCCACCGCCACTGCCGAGCCCGACGACGATCCGCCCGACACGTAGTCGGGATCGACCGCATTGCGGCACGCGCCGTACGGCGAGCGCACCCCCACCAGGCCGGTGGCGAACTGGTCGAGGTTGGTCTTGCCCACCGGAATAGCGCCGGCGTCGATCAGCCGCTGCACGACGGTCGCGCTGCGCTCAGGCGTGTAGGCGAACTCGGGGCAGCCGGCCGTGGTCGGGATGCCCGCCAGGTCGATGTTGTCCTTGATCGCGAACGGGATGCCGTAGAGCGGCAGCGTGGCCGGGTCTTTGCCGTCGAGGGCTGCAGCGTGCGCGCGCAGTTCGTCCAGGCTCAGGCGGCGGATCCACACGTGGCGGTCGAGCAGGTCGTGCTCGGCCTGCATCTGACGGTCCAGCATCTCGACCATCGCGGTGGGGGTCAGCGAGCCGTCCAGATAACGCGTGCGCAGGGTCGGGATCGAAAGGTCGGGTCGCATTCAAGGGTCCAGGTTCGACGGTGCGGTGGGTGGCGTTCGCAGCGCCGGTGACATCGGCTACATCACCGACAGGTTAGCAAGACCCGCACCGAGGCGGCGCGTCGCGACCAATGGCTGCGCCCGGATCACCAGCCCTCGGTCGGGTGCTTGCCGGCCGGCAAGCCAGCCAAATATTGCCGGCAGCGCGTTGGCGCCCGGCGCCCCTCGGGGGTTAGCTGGACGCAAGCTTTCCTGTCACGTGACGCGTGAAACTGTCCAAGATTGCTTGCCAGCCCGCGCGTTGCTGTTCTTCCGAATGGGCGGGTTCCCCATCGAAGGTGACGGTTACCGTGACGCCCGATGCGCCTTCCTTGAACTCGACGACGCCAACTCTGTCGCCAAGGGCGTATTCGATGAGTTGCAGGTGAGTTACCTTGGTGTACTCCCCAGCGAAGTCGAATCCGATTGATCCGTCCTTGGCCTCCATCCGGGACGAAAACTTGCCCCCGGGTCGCAGATCGACGACTGCTGCAGTCGTGTGCCAATCGGGAGAGGCTGTATTCCAGGCCTTGATATCTTCGGATGTCGTGTAGGCGCGCCAGACCTCGTGCAAGGGTGCGGTGACGACTGTTGAAACGGTAATCTTCACGGGGGCTCCAGTGCGCCAATGGCGAGTAATGTGAGGCTTAACGTGTTGTCGGCATCAAGGTTGTAAAGCTGACATGACTGAATTGAATCCAATCTTGATCTCTCTGACAAGCAGTCGGAAACAAAATAGTCATTCATTGAATGCCGACGCCGGGAAGAACCCGCAAGTGAATTCCGGGACGCCTGGGAAACGTGGGATCGGCTTTGCGGCTGTGCTGGCGGGTGGTGCGCCACAGGCGGTTCTTGTGGGACTAGACGTTCGACATGAGCGGCTGGTCTGAGGGCGCTTAACGGCTTTTGGGACGGACGCTCGATGACGTAATCTGGTCTCGGCTTGGCAACGGCAGACAGCGAATGAGCAAAAATTTTGCTTATTGATCAAGCTTCAGCAATACAACGAATGAGACGCTATCGATTGATCGGCCAGAACCGGAAATGAAACTCTCGAATCGAGGGCCAGAATTGAAGGACTCATCGACTCGAAAATTACCGCGAAACTCCCATCGACTCGCTGCTCGTTTGATAAAGACTGGAAGCTTGTCCGGTTTGATGGTCAGGAGTTTGCTGACGGCACCAGTTCTTTGTCCCTGGCCGCAAAGAACAACGTGCGGAGCGGCCGGGCTGAATTTGCGGCTTAGGCAAGCGGCCACGATCCGGCCACCTTGCGTAGGCAAACACGACACTTTGCTTCCACCCACCGCTGCGTGAATTTCATTCCGGGTGTACTGGCTACCGACCATGAACATAAGCGCTATTTCTGGGACATGACGTTCAAGCTGAGCGGGCTACGACGGCAGGACGCCGAGCACGGGCTGGCGAAAATCCACCGCGTACCGCCAGACCGGACCGTGGGCTCCCGGTTGACGCTCCGCTTGAGCGGGGGATTAGGCCTCAGTTTCGCCGCCGTCTTGAGGCGGGAACTCTTGGTGCTTGGGCAGAGCATCGTCGAAGTTCACCCAAGAAAGATGCTTCGAGTACCAGTAATGAAGTGTCGGCTCCAGCGCGTTCGGGTCGTCCAGGCTACCAATGGTGATATCAATCATTCCTGGAATGTAGTCGGCATGGAAGCAGATCTGAGTTCCACACTTCCCGCAGAAGCCCCGACGCGCATCCGCTGACGACTGGTACTCGTGAAGAGTCGTGTGCGAAAGTGTCACTTGCTCCTCTCGATACATTGCCCACGCGACGGCTGGTGCGGCGCTTGCTCGACGGCACATCGTGCAATGGCATATCGCTGTGAAGACCGGATCGCCGGAAAGAGCGTACCGCACGCCCCCGCATTGGCAGCCGCCAGATAGTGGAGTTTGATTCATGGGGAGTGACGAAAATGTTGGAGCCTCAGGCCTATCGTTCGAGTAATGCGGGCGACGACGGCAGGACGCCAGGCCCGGGCTGGTGATAATTTATCGCGTACCGCCAGACCGGGTCCGGTGGCTTGCTGTTTATGCCCCACTTGAGCAAAGGGTTGGGCCTTGAACTCGCTGAAGAACGCGTGCTCGACTTCATAAGTGGTGACCGCCTTGAGGCCCAGTTCAAGCTTTTCCAGCATGTCGATGAGTTTTTCGCCATCGATCAATTCGATGGGTGGTGCCCCATCTCGAGTTGCTTCTCTCTTGGCTTCCTGGGTGAAGGTGCCGGTTGTGATGATGATGCCTTTGTCTGCACGGCCGGACATGGCGCCTCTGAAGTCGCGAACCTGCGATGGAGCGACAGACTTTGCATACCGCTTGCACTGGAACAGCACCTTGAAGGACACCAGTGGATTGACCTGAAGTATCCCGAACCTGTCGATTCCTCCATCGCCGCTCTGGCCGGTAACCACGACTTGGGTGAATCCGGATTCCCGAAGGAGCCTTTGTGCAAGCCGCTCAAAGCCGGCCGGTGGTAGCGCGAGCATTGTTGCCAAAACTTCTTCTCGATAATCCTTAGATATCGATCCGGTGCCTTCAGCAACTTGCTCGGCGATCGGTTCCAACTTCTCCTTGGCTTTCTTCTGCTCTTGGAAGATCTTCACCCACTTCAAAAAAGTTTCGCGTGACTGCTCCAAAGTTAGTTTTGTTTTGAAGCCCTTTTCAGTCAGGCTCCACACGCCATGCTTTGATGAATCGATCAGCCCTTCGCGCACCAGGTAGAAGCGTGCCCATGCCACTTGATTTCTAAACCGTGAGCTTCCCGACGGCAGCGTTTCGTTCAAAACGTCGTCTGGAACTTTGAGATCGTCGGCAACTCGATCGACCGCCTCTTCGGCCTTGGCCGATCCGCCGAGACCCCGAAGGGCGTCGAGCAATGGGCCGAAGTATTTGACGAACTGCGCGCCTTCGTCCTTCTTCTCTTTGGTAGCCACAGACAGTCCCTTCAAGGTTTAACGGTTGAGAAGTGAGGCGTTTTTCAGCTTGCTGGAAGGCGTCGTCTCGATCAGGAGATTCGGCATCGCTGTCTCAAAGAATGAATTGCCGAACTCAGCCCAGCGACGAAATGGCTGGATTGAAGACGACTTCCCAGACATGGCCGTCCGGGTCTTTGAAGTAGCCAGCGTAGCCACCATAAAACGTGGCTTGGGCCGGCTTGACAGTAACGGCTCCAGCTTTGATGGCTTGGTCCAAAACTTCGTCTACCTCGGTTTGCGAGCCCACGTTGTGGCCAATAGTGAACTCTGTAGAGGAGGACGGACTCTTCGTCAGTCCAGTGTCGGCGGCAATGCTGCTGCGAGGCCAAAGAGCCAACTTCAGGCCGGCCTGCAGATTGAAGAAGGCTACCGCTCCGTTCTCGAACGCTGCGCCGATGATTCCCTGCGTACTGAAGCCTAGACCGTCTCGGTAGAACGCGACAGAGCGTTCGAGATCATCGACTCCAAGCGTGAGGACGGTGATGTGTGGGTTCATGTTCTTCGCTGAAGACAAGCAATGCAATCCCTAACGGGTCGTAGAGCGAAAGCCAGTGGGGCTTATTGCCGCGACCCGCGCCGTAACCGGACGAGCTGAGCTTCTGGCAAGTCTTAGCTGCATCTTCGCTTCTCCTCCATTGAAGTTTTTTATACGGCATTTAATTTCCCGGCACAAGCCGCGCCAGTTACAAGTGCCGGGCAGGTCTCGCGGCGTCCACCCTGGGAGGCAGCATCCATGCAGTCATCCGTCGCTCGCTCGTCGCACACACGCACTCCGCTGCGCTCGGACCCGGTCAAAGATCTACTGCGGTTGAATGCGACCCGGCTGCTGAATCAGGTACGTGCACGTGTCAGGATGATGCATTACAGCCTGCGCACCGAACAGGCTTTTGAGCACTGGTGCTGCGCCTTCATCCGCTTCCATGGCTTCACCATCCCGCCGTGACGCGCGAGCTGGAATCGAAGCATTCTTGACGCACCTCGCCGTGGATCGCGGCTTGGCGGTGTCTGGTCATCGACAGGCCTCGTCGGCTCTGCTGTTCCTTCAGGGCCATGTACGCGGTCATCAACGGCCCTGGACGCAAGACATCGGGCGGCCCGTTCGTGAGTGCTGCTGGAAGGTGGTGCTGATCCTGGATGAGGTGGTCGCTGACTAGGGCGAGATGGCCGGCGAGCATCGGTTGCTTCCGAGGCCGCTCTATGGCACGGGCCTGAGGATCTCTGCGGGGCTGGGGCTGCGGGTCGAGGACATCGATTTCGCGCAGCGTGCCATCTGTGTGCGGCAGGGTAACCAAGTGCCGCGTGGTGATGCTGCCGGCATCGCTGGTGCCGGGTTTGCGGGCCCCACTGGCCGCGAGCCGGAAGGTCTGGTGCGGGAATGTTGCAGACGGCCCGGCATGCGTCGAGTTGCCCGGTGCGCTGGAGCGGAAATAGCCGCGTGCCGGTGCCAACTGGGGAGCGTTCTGGCTGTTTCCGCAACACCATCATTCGACAGAACCGCGCAGCGGTGTCGTGCGGCGGCATCACTTGCACGACGAGACCTTTCAGCGGGCTTTCAATCGAGCAGTCGGGCTTGCGGACATCGCGAAACACGCCACACCGCACACGTTGCGGCACGGCATTGCGACGTATCTGCGCATCTGCTGCGGATCAGCTGCGGAGCGGCAGAGCCATTCGCACCGTTGCGGAGCTGTTGGGCCATGCGGACGTGGCCACCACCATGCTTTACACCCACGTGCTGCGGTTAAGTGGCGGTGCTGTGCGATGTCCACTGGGTTCCCTTCCGTCCACCGAGGCACTTTGAAGCGGACGTTGGCGGGCTCCGCTCATGACCGACCTCCGGCACGGACGAACGGCAGGTTTGCTGCTCGCTTTTTCTCGTGGGTTCTCGTGGGTTCTCGTGGGTGGCAGCGGCGCAGGAACCGCCGCGCCGCTCGCTGCCAAATCCACAAGCTCTTGCATGAAGCGGGTGCGGCGCTTGGTGCGGGCTACGTCAAGTTGTTGTTTCGACGTCGTCGCCAGAGCGGCCAGGCCCGCGTCCTGCGGCGCCGGCGACCGCCTTCAGGTCCGCCGCCTCGGGCCGCAGACCGTACGGCTGAACCAGCGACCAGACGTGCCCGGGCACCATCGTCTTGACGCGGCGCGGCTGCTCGCGCCGCAGGTGCACCACGGTCTCGAGCGCCTTCATCTCGACGCGCGTGCGTGCGAACTCCAGCCCGCGCGGCCCGAAGCGCGGCATCAGCCAGCCGACCACCGGGCGCAGCCAGTTCGGCATCCGGCGCAGCGGCAGCCCGCCTGCAGCGCGCTGCACGTTGGCCAGGAAGCCCTTGACCGCACCCTGCCGCTTGCCGGCGCTGCCGGGCGCGCTCAGGCGCACTTCATCGCCGAGCAGGTCGAGCAGCTCGGCGCCGCGGGCGTTGCGCACCAGCAGCCACTGCTCGCCCTGGCCGCCCATGTAGCCCACCGTGATGTCGGCCAGCACGTTGGTGTAGTCGACGCAGGTGCGGCAGGTCAGCGGAAAGAAATCGGGCGGCAGCCGTGAGATCGGCAGTTGCAGGAACGGGATCTCCTTCACGTGGCCGTCGGTGAAGCGCAGCTCGACGCGGTAGTCGGCGCGGAACTCGAGGTAGCTGATGCTGTCGGGCGGTCGCCCGGTGTCCTCGCCGAGCAGGTCCAGGAAATCATGGAAGCGCTCGGTGCTGGTGTTGTCGGAGCACGGCGTGCCAATCACGTAGAGGCGCTCGAAGCCGAGTTCTTTTTCGAGCGCGCGCAGCGCATACACCTGGCACGGGATGCCGATCACGGCCAGCCGCTTGTAGCCCTGCGCCAGCGCCGGCTCGAGCAGCGCGAGCAGCGGCGCGTAGCCCATGCGCATGCCGCGGCATTGCGCCATGCCCGAGGCCTTTGTCACCAGCACCGGCACCGGCCGCCATTTGTCGTTCGGGTCGGCCGTCATCGTCAGCACCGCATCGACCGCGCCGGTCTCGAGCAGGCGTTCGCCGATGCGCGTGGTGATGCCGGTCCACTGCGCGCCTTCACGCGGGGTCGTCAGCGCGGCGCGCAGCATGCGCCGGAACGGCCCGAAATGCAGCTCGTCGACGCGCGCCGGATCGCGCGCGCGGCCGTGCACCTGGGTTTCCAGCGCGGGGTAGTCGGGCGCGATGAACTGGCAAGCCTGGCCGCAACGCTTGGGCTCGCTGCTGCGCGAGATGCCGCAGTCGGTGCACAACGTGCGCGGCGCGGCGTCGGCCACCGGCGCGGCCCAGACCGGCGCGGTCGATGAGGTCGTACCAGTCCACGGCAAGGTCGGGACGGTCGTACCAATTTCCGGCACGGCCGGGAAGGTCGTACCCGGTGCGGTCGAAGCAGTCACGTCGGATGCGGTCGCGGTCGCGACGGGCGTGGCCGTCACCCGCGTGTCCGGCACTGCCACGGCAGAGGCCGGCGCGCGGGGTTCGCCGGGCGCGTTCAGGGTGCCGCCCGCTGCGCCATGAGCTCGCCGAGACGAATCGCGCCGCCCGGCTGCCAGCCCGGGTTGAAGCGCCACGACCCGGCCGGGAGCATCTGCGACGACGGCCGCGGGGAGACTGAGGGGGGCAGTGACGCGGACAGCGGCCGGGACAACCGCTGTTGCAGCATCACCACCGTCGAGCCGAGCTGGAAGCGGCCCATCTCCTCGCCCTGCTTCAGTTGCACCGTCTGGTCGGCATAGCTCCACTCGCGCACTTGGCCGGGCCGTTCTGCGTTGACCACGCCGTGCCACACGGTGGCCATGCTGCCGACGATGGTGGCGCCCACCAGCACCAGCACGAACGGGCCGTGCGCCGAGTCGAACACACAGACCACCCGCTCGTTGCGCGCAAACAGGCCGGGCACGCCGCGCGCCGTGGTCGGATTCACGGAGAACAGCGCGCCCGGCACGTGGATCATGCGCAGCAGCCGGCCGTCGCACGGCATGTGGATGCGGTGGTAGTCCTTCGGGCTCAGGTACAGCGTGGCGAACTGGCCGCCTTCGAACTGCAGCGCCAGCGCCGCGTCGCCGCCGACCAGACTGCGGATCGAGTAGCGGTGCCCCTTGGCCTGGAAAATCTGGTCGCCCTCGATGGCGCCGAACTGGCTGATCGCGCCGTCGACCGGACAGATCCAGTCGGCCGCCGCGATCGGCCGCGCACCGGACCGCAGCGCCCGCGTGAAGAAATCGTTGAAGGTGGCGTAGGACGCGATGTCGGGCTGCGCGGCCTCGCTCATGTCGACCCCGTAACGCTGCACGAACCAGCGGATCAGCGCCGTGGTGGTGCGGCCCGCGCGCGCCGAAGCCATGACGCCCGCGAGCCGGGTCATGGCCTGCTTCGGGCTGAGGTATTGCGGCAGCACGGCAAGGCGGTCGGACACGGGGCGATCCAAAGTTCGGCAGGTCACATCAAAGCGGGCGGATTGTATCGAGGCGCTGCCCGTCGACAGGCTGCGGGCGGCCCGCGGCGGAACGGTCAGCGAGTTGGTTCGGCCATCCGCAGAATCCACCATGCGAGCACCCATCCCGCGGCCAGGCCGATCGCGTCGGCCAACAGATCGGCCCATTCGCTCGAGCGCCCCGGCACCGCGAGCTGCAGCAGTTCGATCAGCCCGCCGAACAACAGCAGCGTGACCGGCAGCCACCACGGCGCACGCTTTGTCGCCAGCCCCAGCCGCCCGGTGAAGGCCAGCGACGCGAAGGCCAGCGTGTGGTTGAGCTTGTCCCAGCCGGTGCTGAGATCCGGCGGCGGAGCCGGCGAGAGTGCCAGCCAGCAGACCGTGGCCACGAGCACCACGAACAGAGCGCGCCAGCCTCGCTGCGCGCCGGCAGTTCCGGTCAGCGTGCGCAAGGCACGGGCTGCCGCTCCGTCTTCGCGGTCGGGCGCGCGGTGCGGCGTGCTGTTCATCGCAACCGCCCTGCCTCGATGGAGGCCGACAGCCGTTTCGCTGCGGCTTCGGGATCCGGGTCGGCCGTCAGTGCCCGCACCACGCCGACCGAGCCGACGCCGCTGTGCAGCACGGCCGGCAAGCGCGCCTCGTCGATGCCGCCGATGGCCACCAGCGAATGCGCGCGCATCAGCCGCGCATACACGGCGAGCCGGCCGGTGCCTTGCGGCGGCGTGGCCATGGCCTTCAGCGTGGTCGGGTACACGGCACCCAGCGCGATGTAGCTGGGATGGCAGGCGTCGGCGCGCAGCATCTCGGCATAACCGTGGCTGCTCAGCCCGAGGCGCAGCCCGGCCAAGCGCATCGCCTGCAGTTCGGCGGGCGTCAGCAGCGCAAGGTCTTCCTGGCCCAGGTGCACGCCGTACGCACCGGCGTCGATGGCGCACTGCCAATGGTCGTTGATGAACAGCAGCGCGCCGGTGTCCTGCACGGCGGCCACCGCGGCGCGCACTTCGGTGTCGATCGCGCGGGCGTCGTCCGACTTGAAGCGCAACTGCACCGTGGGCACGCCGGCGCGCGCCATGCGACCGACCCAGGCCGCGTCGGGCAGCACGGCATACAGGCCGAGCGTCTTCGGGCACGCGGCGAAGGCCGCCGTGCGTGGCTCGGGCGACAGGCCGAAGTCGGCCGGATCGTCGGGCCAGCGGGTGGCGTCGAACGGCAGGCCGCGCTGCAGTTGGCGCCGCCACGCATGCGCCACGCATTGCGCGTCGGCGGCGATGAAGCCGAGCGCGCGGCCAGCCTGCAGCGCGGCCAGATACACCGCGTCGTCCGATTCGGCCACGGCCACGGCCGGGTCGGCCAACGGCAGGGCGAGTGTTTCGCGGTGGGCCGCTTCGATGTCACGGGCCATCGATTCGATGGTGTCGGCATGGCTCATTCGTCTTCCTTGGGTTCGACCGTGAAGGCCGTCGGTGGCAGGTTGTGTTTCGGCCCGTGTTTCAGGCCCAAGTTTCAGGGCTTGGTTTCTGGCCGTTGTCTTTGGCCCCTGTCGCTGGCCGTTGTCTCTGGCTCACAGATCAGGTCCAAATGTCAGTCCCGTACTCCGCGCCCGCATTCCGAGCCGAAGTCACGCCTGGTGCCAGAACGGCGTGCCCATCACGGGCGTGCTGGGTTGGGCGCTGTCCTGCGGCTGCATCGCGCCCGACAGGTGGGCGCTGCGGCCGGCACGCACCGCGTCGGCGAAGGCGCCGGCCATCGCGACCGGGTCCTGCGCCAGCGCCACCGCGGTGTTGAGCAACACGGCGTCGTAGCCCCATTCCATCACCTGGCAGGCGTGCGACGGCAGGCCCAGCCCGGCGTCGACGATCAGCGGCACCGACAGGCGCTCGCGCAGCAGCCGCATCGCGTACGGGTTGATCGGGCCCTTGCCGGTGCCGATCGGCGCCGCCCACGGCATCACCGCCTGGCAGCCGACGTCGACCAGCCGCTGGCACAGCACCAGGTCTTCGGTGCAATACGGCAACACGTGAAAACCGTCCTTGATCAGCTGCCCGGCCACCGCCACCAGGTTCAGCGTGTCGGGCTGCAGCGTGTAGTCGTCGCCGATCAGTTCGAGCTTGATCCACGGCGTGTCGTACAGCTCACGGGCCATCTGCGCCGTCGTGATCGCCTCCTGCGCGCTGTGGCAGCCGGCCGTGTTGGGCAGCACCGGCACGCCGAGCGCTTGCAGCATCTGCCAGAAGCGGTTGTCGGTGTCGCCGGCGCCGGCGGTTTGGCGGCGCAGCGACGCGGTCAGCATGGCAGGCTCGCAGCGCTCGACCGCCGCCTGCAGCACGGCCGGCGACGGATAGCGCGAGGTGCCGAGCAACAGGCGGCTCGAGAAGGTCTGCCCGTAAAGCCGCAGCGGATCGGCGGGCAGCGATGCGGCGGCAGTGGAGAGGGGCGTGGCAGTCATGGTGATGAAGCTCGTGCTGTGCGTTGTGCGTTGTGCGTAGTGCGTAGTGCCTGATGCCGGATGCCGGATGCCTGATGCGTCATCAGTGATGCGAGGTGCGCCTGGAAACCGTGCGATTCAACCGCCCGTGACGGGCGCGATGATTTCGACGCGGTCGCCGTCGTGCAGCGCCTGTTGCGCATAGGCACTGCGCGGCACGAACTGCAGGTTCAGCGCTGCCGCGTACGGTGCCTGCGGCTGCAATGCGCGGACCGCATCGGCCAGCGTCGCACCGGGCGGCAGTTCGTGCGGTTGCTGGTTGATGAAGACCTGCATGGTTCACGCGGCAGTGGCTTGTTCGATGCGCAGATCGAAGCCGCTCGCCAGCGGCGATGTGCCGTGGTCCATCAGCTCGAACACGACGTCCAGCAGCGCGGGCGCGATCATGAAGCCGTGGCGGTACAGGCCGTTGATCTGCAACCGCTGCGGCCCGAGCCAGCGCAGCGCCGGCAGGTTGTCGGGCAGGGTCGGACGCGCCTGCGTCGCGATCTCGACGATGCGCGCTTCGCCGAAGCCGGGGTGCACCGTGTAGGCGGCGCTCAGCAGCTCGAGCGCCGAACGCACGCTGGCCGGCGACAGGTCGTCCGATTCGATCTCGGTCGCGCCGATCACGAACACGCCGCCCGGCTTGGGGGCGATGTAGAGCGGGTAGCGCGGGTGCAGCAGGCGCGTCGGCCGCGACAGCGCCACCTCGGGCGCATGCACGCGAATTACCTCGCCACGCACGCCGCGCAGCGCCGCCCACTGCGCCCGCGCGCCGAGCCCGCGGCAGTCGAACAGCCAGCCGGGCTGATCGGTGCACTGCTGCGGCGTGCGCGGGCTGTGCCAATGCACCGCCACGCGAAGCCGCTCGAGCTGCATCGCCAGCGCCGCCAGCAGCTCGCGGTTGTCGAGCTGCCCTTCGTCGGGCAGGTACAGGCCGTGCGCGAAGCGGTGCTCAAGCGCCGGTTCCAAGGCGCTCAGCCCGGCCGCATCGAGCCATTGCGCCGCGGGCAGCAGGCCCGGCTGCGTGAGCGAAATCTGGCGGCGAAAACGCTCGGCTTCGGGCGCATCCTGCCGGTGCCACAGCACCAGCGTGCCGTCCTGCTGGAAAAACACCGGTGCCGGCAGCGTGGCGATGACCTCGGGCCAGCGCCGCAGCGCATGGCGGCCCATGCGCACCACGCCGGGCTCGGTGACGGCCGATTCGGCCAGCGGCGCGAGCATCGACGCCGCGACGCGCGCCGCCGCGCCGCTGCCGTCCGGGCCGGTTGCTTCAAACAGCTGCACCGCATGACCGCGCCGCGCCAGCTCGCAGGCGAGCAGCCGGCCCATCAGGCCGGCACCGAGCACCGTGGCAAAAGGACGCGTGCTCATCGTGTTCCTGTCGGCGTGCCTTGCCACGCGGCGCCGTGGGGTTCGGCGTCGACGCGGCAACAAGGCAAACCGGCCGCGCACACCAAAGCGCCGCGCGCGGGGTTTATCTGCACACCTGCCGACGCGCCGCCTGGCAGGCCGTGTGGTTGCCTGCCGTCGT
>ENA-OBIT01000617-OBIT01000617.1-metagenomes-genome-assembly--contig:-NODE-617-length-15218-cov-5.54712_pt1 | contig 15218 bp, 9 predicted proteins | sample MGYA00153386_OBIT01 | MGnify analysis MGYA00153386
CTGCAAATGCATGAAGAAGGTGATCAGCCGGCGCTGCCAGGCTTCACGCGCGTCGGCGGGCGGCACGGGAAAGCTGGCCCGCGCCGCCGCCAGTGCCGCCTGCGCCAGCGGCGCGGCCAGCGCCAGCAGGAACAGCGGCGCGAATGCAAAAAGGGGCGCCCAGGACAAGCCCAGCAACGTCATGGCGCCCAGGGCGGCCACGAGGTACCACCACTCGGGCATCAGCGGCAGCGTCAGCCAGGTCAACGGCGCGGGCGCGTACAGCGACTGGTAGGCCGCACTGCCCCACACGCCGCCATAGACGCTGGCGCGCTGGGCGGAGCACGTGCGCCATAGACGCTGGCGCGCGCCGCCGGAATCGGCAGCGTGAAGCCGCGCCCGTACAGCTGGCCGCCCCAGGCGATGTGGCCCAGCGTGTTGTAGCGCTCAGGCCATTTTTCTTCGAGCAGCGCCTCGGCACGGCCGTAGCCCTGCTGCTGCTTCCAATACATCGACAGCGAATTGCGCCGGTGGTGCCAGTCCATGGCGCCGGCATGAAAGCCGATGCGGCCGCCGCGCGCCTGCAGGCGCCAGCACAGGTCGACATCGTCGCCCGCGGCGCGGTAGCGGTGGTCGAAGCCGTCGATGGCAGCCAGCGCGTCGCGCCTGAAGGCCATGTTGCAGCCCGGCACGTGCTCCGCCCAGGTGTCGGTCAGCAACACCTGCACCGGGCCGCCGGGCGCGTTGGCGACACAGTCGGCGATGGCGCCGTCGCCGTGCGGCGCGATGTTGGGGCCGCCCACGCCGACCCAGTCACCCGTCATGAAGCGGTAAGCCAGGAAGTGCAGCCAGTGCGGGTCGGGGTAGGCGTCGTCGTCGATGTAGGCCACGATCTCGCCGCGCGCCTGCTGCCAGCCCAGGTTGCGCGCGGCAGACAGGCCGCGGTTGGGCGTGCTCGTCAGGCGCACGAAGTCGTACTCGGCGGCGATGGCCGCGGTGGCGTCTTTCGAGCCGTCGTCGATGACGATGATGTCCAGCCTCGGGTAGGCCAAACGTTTCAAGCCCTCGAGCGTGTCGCGGATGGTGCGCGCGCCGTTGCAACTGCAGACCACGACGCTGATCAGCGGCCAGGCCGTGTCGGCAGGAAAGGGCAGTTCGCGGAACGCCGCGGCCACCGCCGCCAATGCCGGTTTCGCGCTGCGGTCGCGACGCACCAGGCCAAAGTCCCAGTCCTCGATGTCGTGGCCGCCGCGGTGCCACTCGTCCGTCCAGGCGAACACGAAGGCCCCCGCGCAGCCCGCGGCGAAGGCCGTGCGCACCTGCCAGTCCAGGCTCTGCGCCTGCTTGTCTGCACCGTTGCGGCGGCTGTCGAGGCCGATCTCGGCCATCAACAGCGGTTTCTCGCCGGCCAGGTTCTGCAGTCGGTCCAGATAGGGCTCTAAGGTCTCGCGGCTTTCAAGGTAGACGTTGAAGCTGACGATGTCCACGAAAGGCAGCTGCAGGTATTCCGTGGTCGGGAAGTTGACGTAGGTGACCAGCGCGCCCGGGTGCTCGGCTTTCACCGCGCGCACCAGCCGCGCCAGGAAGGCTTCGACCTGCTGCCGACCATGCCAGCGCACGATGGACGCGGGGATCTCGTTGCCCACCGCATAACACAATACCGCAGGGTGCCTGGCGCAGGCCCGCACACCCGCGCGCACGCGGCGCTCGATGTCGTCGGCGCGACTGCGGTCGTCGAGGAAAGCCACGTGCTGTTCCCACGGCAGCCCGACCATCACGCGCAGACCGTGGCGCGCCGCGGCGTCGAGCAGCCGGGTCGGCGGTACGGTGTAGCAGCGCAGGCTGTTGATGCCGTGCTGGCGCATGGCCGCGAAGTCGACTGCCAGCGTGGTGTCGTCCGGGTAGTCGTTGCCCAACACCTCGGGGTCCGCGCCAGACCGAAACGTGCCGTAGGTAACGCCGCGCAAGTACAGCTTGACGTCGCCGGCGAACAAAAACTTGCCTCCGACGCGCACCGGCACGGCCACCGGCGGATCGACCTGCGCAGCGCGTGCGAGCGTGGCCAGGGCTGCCGGCGTGACGCCCGCCGGCAGATCGGCAATTCCGGTGTTCACACCGCGCCGGCCGCGACCGCTTCGGCCTGCTGCAGCACTGCCAGCTGGGCAAGTTGCTGCGCCTGGGTCTGCCGGTGCCAGCCGGTGGCCGTGCGCACGATGGTTTCCAGGTCGGACCACGCCGGCTGCCAACCCAGCAGCGCCTTGGCGCGGCCCGGTGCCGCCACCAGCGCCGGCGGATCGCCCGCGCGGCGCGGCGCGTCGGTGCGCGGCACCTTCAGGCCAGTGACGCGCTCGACCATGGCGATCACGTCGCGCACCGAGTGTCCGCGGCCGGTGCCCAGGTTCAGCGCTGCACTGGCGCCACCTTGCTCCAGGTAGGCCAGCGCGCGCACGTGCGCGTCGGCCAGGTCGGTGACGTGTATGTAATCGCGCACCGCCGTGCCGTCGGGCGTGTCGTAATCGGTGCCCATCACCTTCAGCGGCGGCGCCAGGCCCAGGGCGGCGTCGATGGCCAGCGGCACCAGGTGCGTTTCGGGGTCGTGGCGCTCGCCCAGGTCACCGGCGGCGTCGGCGCCGGCGGCATTGAAGTAGCGCAAGGCGATGGACCTCAGGCCGTGCGCCACGCCATGCCAGTGCAGGGCGCGTTCGACCATCAGCTTGGATTCACCATAGGGGTTGACCGGGCGCTGCGGCGTGTCTTCGGTGATCGGCACCACATCAGGGATGCCGTAGGTGGCGCAGGTGGACGAGAACACCAGGCGGCGCGCGCCGGTGGCATGCATCGCATCCAGCAGGTTCAGCGAGCAGGTGACGTTGTTGTGGAAGTAGCGGCCGGGGTCGACCATCGACTCGCCCACATAGGCATAGGCCGCGAAGTGCACGACGGCCGAGACCCTGTGCTCGCGCAACACTCGTTCCAGCGTGCGGCGGTCGCCGAGGTCGGCCTCGACCAGCGGGCCCCAGCGCACGGCGTCGCGGTGGCCATAGACCAGGTTGTCCAGCGTGACCGGCACGTACCCCGCGGCGGCCAGAGCCTTGCAGGTGTGGCTGCCGATGTAGCCCGCGCCGCCGGGCACGAGCACGCTTCTTTCGTCCAGGGTGGGCAGGCTCATCGCAAGTTCAACCAAAGGACAGTTGCGACAGCTGCGGCAGCTTCCTGTGGTCTTCGGCGGCGGCGCGCGTACGCGACGGTGTGCCCAGCCGCTGCTCGAAGTGGGCGATGGTCCTTTCCAGCCCGGCGTCCAGCGACACCGTGGGCTGCCAGCCCAGCGCGGCGCGCGCCAGGGTGATGTCGGGCTTGCGGCGCTTCGGGTCGTCCGAGGGCAGCGTCTTGTGGACGAGGCGTGAACGCGAGCCGGTCAGGCGCAGCACCTTTTCGGCCAGTTCGATCATCGTGAACTCGTGCGGGTTGCCAATGTTGACCGGCCCGGTCATCGCTTCTTCGGTGTTCATCAGCCGCACGAAGCCTTCGATCATGTCGTCGGCATAGCAGAACGACCGCGTCTGCGAGCCGTCGCCATACAGCGTGATGGGCTCGCCGGTGAGCGCCTGGACGATGAAGTTGGACACCACGCGGCCGTCCTGCGGGTGCATGCGCGGGCCGTAGGTGTTGAAGATGCGCACGACCTTGATCGACACGCCGTGCTGGCGGTGGTAGTCGAAGTACAGCGTTTCGGCAGCGCGCTTGCCTTCGTCGTAGCACGACCGCACGCCGTGCGGGTTGACGTTGCCCCAGTAGCCTTCGGGCTGCGGGTGCACCAATGGGTCGCCGTAGACCTCGCTGGTGGAAGCGAGAAAACACCGGGCGCCGGTACGCTTGGCGATGCCCAGCAGGTTCAGCGAGCCGATGACGCTGGTCTTGAGCGTGTGAATCGGGTCGGCCTGGTAGTGCGGCGGCGAGGCCGGGCAAGCCAGGTTGTAGATCTGGTCGACGCCTTCGGGGAACAGCGGCTGCGTGATGTCGTGCTCGACGAACTCGAAGCGCGGGTTTTCAGTCAGGTGGGCGATGTTGGCGCGACTGCCGGTCGACAGGTTGTCGACGCACAGCACGCTGTGGCCCTGCTTGAGCAGACGTTCGCACAGGTGCGAGCCCAGGAAACCGGCGCCGCCGGCAACGAGTATGCGGTGGGACTTCATGTGCGCGCGCCGGCTGGAACCGGTCAAAGTTAAGCTAAGCCCGGCGATAGAGCAAGAACTGCGCCAGTGGAAGGGCTTGATCGGCCACCAGGCATTGACCGAACATCATCACGGTGTCACCGACCGTGAAAACTTTGTTCGTCGGCTCTCAACGCAGCCGCGTAACAATTGGTGGACAGAAAGTCCCGGGTTTTTGCAATCGCCGGTCCGCTGCGCCCGGCGGCGGCGTCACTGCACTGGCGCGGGCGGCTGCGCAGCGCTGGCGTACAGGGCGACCAGGGCCAGCAGGTTCTCTTCGGAGAAGGGTTTACCCAGGTAGTGGTCGACACCCAGCTCGACGGCAAAGTCACGGTGTTTCTGGGCGATGCGCGAGGTGATCATCACCACCGGCAGGCCGGCCAGCCGCGGCTCGGCGCGCACGTTGCGCAACAGATCGAAGCCGTCCATGCGCGGCATCTCGATGTCGGTCAGCAGCACCGCCGGGCGCTCCTCGGCCAGCCGGGCCAGCGCTTCCACGCCGTCCTTGGCCAGGGTGACGCGGTAGCCCTCGCGCGCAAGAAGCCGTTGCGTGACACGCCGCACCGTCAGGGAATCGTCCACCACCAGCACCAGCGGCGCTTTCTGCACCGGCTGGGCCGAATCAGGCAGGGCCGACGGCGCCTGCTGCATGCGCAGGCGGGCTGACTCACCGTACACCGCAGCCAGGGCCACCGGGTTGTAGATCAGCGCCACGCTGCCGGTCGACAACAGGGTGACGCCCGCCAGGCCCGGCATGCGCGACAACTGCGGGCCGACGTTCTTGACCACCACTTCCTGGTTGCCCACGACGTCGTCGACGTGGAGCGCCACGCGTTGCGCGGCGCTGCGGACCACGACCACCGCCTGGGTGCGGCTGTCGCTGCCGGCGCCCTCGCCGCGGCTGCCCGCGGCCAGCAGCGCGGCCATCCAGAAGAAGGGCACGGCCTCGCCGTTGAAGTCGTAAGCACCGCTGGCGTACGCGACGTCCACCTCGGCGCCGCCGACCCGGCGCACGACCTCCACCAGCGACGACGGCACCGCGATGTGCAGGCCGCCACAACGCAGCATCACCACCTGCGTCACCGCCGTGGTCAGCGGCAGAAGCAGCCTGAACTGGGTGCCCTGCCCCACCTTGCTCGTGGTTTCGATGCGCCCGCCCATGGCATTGACATCGGCGCGCACCACGTCCATGCCGACGCCGCGGCCGGCGAGTTCGGTGACGCTGTCTGCCGTGCTGAAGCCGGGGCTGAAGATCAGCCGCGTCAAATCTGCATCGGTGACGGACTGGTCGGGCTGGATCAGCCCGCGCTCGATGCCGCGCTGCCTGATCCGCGGCAGGTCCAGCCCGGCACCGTCGTCCGCAAACTCGACCGCCACTTCGTTGCCCGCCTGCGCCACGGTCACCGTGATACGCCCGCCGGCTTCCTTGCCGGCAGCGGTGCGGTGCTCGGGCGGCTCGATGCCGTGCGCCACGCTGTTGCGAAGCAGGTGCTCGAAGGGGCCGGTCATGCGGTCGAGCACGCCGCGGTCGATTTCGATGGCGCCACCGACGATGTCCAGCCGCACCTGCTTGCCGGTGTCCTTGGACGCCTGGCGCACCGTGCGGTAGAAGCGGTCGGCCATGCTCTCGAACTCGACCATGCGCGTGCGCAGCAGGTCGTCCTGCAGCTCGCGCGTCAGCCGGGCCTGCGCGGCCAGCTGGTCCTCGGTCGATTGCAGCGTGCGCTGCAGGCCGCGCTGCAGTGTGCCGACGTCGTTGACCGACTCGGCCATGAAACGGGTGAGTTCCTGGAAGCGCGTGAAGCGGTCCATTTCCAGCGGGTCGAAGGCCTGGGCCGCGGCCTTGGCGGCTTCGAGCCGGGTGCTGATCTGGGTTTCCGCCTGCAGCTCGATGTCGCGCAACTGGCGCCGCATGCGGTCCAGGCTGTCGCCCAGCTCGGCCAAATTGCCCTGCAGCTGGCGCACGTCGGCATCGATGCGGGCGCGTGTGATGCTGACTTCGCCGGCCTGGTTGACCAGCCGGTCGAGCAGGCCGGCGCGCACGCGAACCGAGGCCACGCCGACAGCCTGGCGTTCGACGACCGCCGCCGGCACCGTGTCGCCCGTGGTGAAGCGCTGCCAGGCAATCCGCCCCACGCCGGCTGCGCCAGGCGCAGCGGCTGCCGCTACGGACAACGCAGCCGCCGCTGCGCTGTGCACGGGGGCGGCTGCCCGCACCTTCGGCGCGGGCTCGGCCCGGGCCGTTGCAGCCACGACGGGCAGGATCGCGGCACCTGTGGCTGCTTCGTTCGCCGCACGCACGGCCTCAAAGGTGGCCTGCATCGCGTCTGCGCGGGCCAGCAGGCGTTCGATGTCGGCAGCCTGCACGTCGCCCAACGACAACTGGTGCTCGATGGCCGTCTCCAGCCGGTGCGCCATTTCGCCCAGCCGCATGGCGCCGGCCAGGCGGGCGCCGCCCTTGAAGGTGTGCAGGGTACGCATGCAGGCCGACGCCGACGCCGCCGCGGCCTGCCCCGGCTGGTCGTGCCATTCATGAAGCCGGGTTTGCAACTGCAGAAGCAACTCGCTGGCCTCTTCGTCAAAGATCGGGAACAGTTCGAGGTCGATGTCGTCGACCGCGTCGATGTCGAGGTCGATATCGAGATCGTCGTCGTACGTCGCGGTGCGGGGGCCGGGGCTGGCCGGCAGGGACAAGAAGCGCAGCGGCGGCTGCGGCGGCGGCTGCGGCTGTGGCGGCAACGCCAGCAACGCGGCGGCCGACGTGCTGGCCAGCATCGCGTCGGCCAGCATGTCCGACTCGCTGTCGGGCTGGCTGGGTGCGGGCAGGCGCTCGTGCTCGGCCAGTCGATCCATCAAGCCGGGCTGCACCGAACGCAGGAAACCCGCGGCAAACTGATGCAGAAGGCGACGGATCTCTTCGGCTGCGTCGGTGAACAACGCGGGCTCGCTTGGTTGCCCCGGTCCGGCGTGGTTGGACCGCAGCAGCGCATGTTCCAACGCACGGGCCAGTGCCGACAGCTCCGTGTAGCCCACCGTGGCGGAGTTGCCCGCCAGCGAATGAGCCAGCACGGCGCTGGCGGCTGGCACGGGGTGGCGTTTGTATTCCAGCGCCCACTCGGCCAGTTCGATGCCCAGGCGGCGCGACAGCTCGTCGGCCTCGTTCAGGAAAATGTTGAACAGCGGAATGCCGATGCGCAGCGGTCCGATGACACGAACCTGGTCTTCGCCGGACGGGTCGGCATCGGGCTCGGGCTCGGGCTCGGGCTGGGGCTGGGGCTGGGGCTGGGATGGCGATTCGAGAGCCGTGATTACGGGCTCGATTTCAGGCACGGCCACGGGCTCGGCGGGCGGCAGGTCTTGCGCGAGCCCGCGCGCCGGCAACACCTGCGTGAGCTCCATCGCCGAGGGCGTGTCGTCTGGAACGAAATCAACCAGCGGCAGCGTGGCAGGCGCGACGAGCGCGGCCTCGTCCCTGAAGTCGTCCAGGTCGGCCAGGTCGAACTCGAAGTGCAGCGCGTCGGCAACCACCGCTGGCGGCAGCGCGGGCGGCGCTGGCAGTGCTGGCGGAGCCTCGATCGGCGGCAGACCCAGGTCCAGGTCGGGCAGGCCGAGGTCGAGGTCTGCGGCACTGGGCAGGTCGGGAATGCGGTCGGTCAGCGACAGCGCGCGGTGGGCCGCGGCAGCTGCCGGGGTTTCGGCGACCGGATCGAAGTCGAGCACGAAGTCGGCGCCTGCCGGCTCGGCGGTGGTGACGGAGTCCGCATGGCCGACGATGGGCAACAGCACACCCTGCAGCCGCAGCGCGTCGGCGGCCAGGGTGACCGGGCCGCTGGCGTGGCCTTCGTCCGCACCCGAGGCCAGGGCCTGGGTCCACACGCCGAAGTAGTCCAGCGCCTCGCCCGTGAACTGGCGCAGCGGCACATCCATGTGCGTGGCCTGGGCCAGCCGGAAGTTGTAGAGCTGCTCGCAAGACCAGGCAGCGTCGCCGAAGTCGCGCAACCCGATCATCCGGGCGCTGCCTTTGAGGGTGTGGAAACTGCCCTTGAGGGTGTGGAAAGCGCGCCGCATCGAATTCATGTCGGCGGCGTGATCGGGGGCGTCCTCCAGGCGGGCCAGGCAGACCCGCGCGTCGGCCACGACCTCCAATGCCTCGTCGACGAAGATGCCCCGCATCTCGGCGTCGTCTTCCAGACCCGTCGGGCCGGGGGCCAGGCTGGCCGCGCCGGGCGGGGGCGCGGGTGGAGGTGAAGGTGGGGGCGGCAGCAAACCACGCGCTGGCAGGAGGATGGTCTTGGGTTCCTCGCCGAGTCCAGCAAATGCAGACACCCGCTCGCTCTGGCCCATCACGGCGCTCAGTGAGCCGGTGGCAGGGTCGTAGCGGAACAGCGAATTGGCCAGCGCGGGCTGCACGCTGAGCATGTCGATGAGAAAGCTCAGCGCGCCCAGGTTGTCGGCCAAGCGGTCGAAGGTGCCGGTCTGGATGGCCCGCTGCGGGTCGACCTCGGTCTGGGCCAGGGCCTCGACGTCGTCGCGCAGGTGCAGCACGGCCCGCGACGCCTGGTCCATGCCCAGCACCGTCAACACCCCCCGCATGGCCTGCAGCTGGCCGGATACCGGGATCAGCAAGGCGCGCTGGGCCGGATCGCGGAAGTACAGGTCGATCTGCTTTTCCACCTCGGACAACGAGGCACGCAGTTCCTGCACCACGCTGCCCATCGTCTGGCGGTCGGACACGCGGCGGTACAGGTCCTCCATCCAGCCCTGCATGGGCTGCGGCTCGCCACCCTCGCGGACATGGTCGATGCGCTGGCCCAGTTGCTGCAAGCGGCCCGGCAGGTCGGGGTCGTCCAGGTTGCCGTCCTCGAGCGATGCATCCAGGTAGAGCATGCTGGTGGCCACTTCCATGGCCAGCGGCGCGGGCGGCGCCACGTCGGCATTCGCAGCGTCGACATTCGCAGCGTCGGTCATGACAGCCTGCAGGGAATGCGACAGCACGGCGCCCGCCGGGAACAGGCGCTGCAGGGAATCGCCGACCAAAGAAAACTGTTCGGCCAGGCCGGGCAGGCGAAACAACTCGCCGCCGCAAGCTGCGGACCAGGCCTCGGTGGCCGCCGCCACGCGCTTGCGGGCCAGCGCCACCTGGGCCGGGTCGAAGCGCCCCAGGCTCGGGGTCTCGTAATCGTTGCTGGCGTGGTCGTCGAGCTGCCAGGCATGGCGCACCGCGTCCAGGCGCGGCGCCGATACCGGGTCGGTCGCGGTCTTGGCATGGGCGCAGAAGAAAAGCATGTCCTGCGCCAGCCGGTCCGACACCTCGTGGCCGCCGCCCACCCCTGCGCGCAGCTGCGCCAGCAGGCGCGATGCGATGCGCTTGTTGAACGCATCGCTGGCCAGCAGGCCGCGCGCCTGGGCCTCGAAGACAGCGGCGGCCAGGTACCAGAATGTCGCCAACCTGCCAACGGCCCCGTCGTGCGCCGACGCCCGTGCGCCGGCACCCAGGTCGGCGCACAGATCGCTCATGCGCGCCAGCAAGCCGGGCTCGGATTGGCGCATCAGCGGCAGGACCAGCGACTCCATGTCGCTGCGCGCATCGTCGTCGGCCGCACGCGGCGTGGCCGCGGCGTCGGCGGGCAGGGTTTCCCAGCGCCAGTCCTGCCGCCACAAGTCGGCCGGGTGCACCCGCTCCGCGCCGGCCAATTGCTGCACGGCGCGGTACTGCGGAAACAGCTGCACGGGCGACACGGGCTTGCCGGCGAGCTGGCGGGCCAGATAGTCGAGCAGCGCGAACGACACCTGTTCGATCGCGGCGAGGGCCGCTGCATCGGCCAGCACCGGGCGCACCACCATGCGTTGCACCGCGGCCTCGCTGGCCCGCAGCACGCGCGCCACCTCGGGCAGGCCGACCAGTTCGAGCGCGCCCACGCCCTGGTGCAACTGGGCGCGCGCCGTGCGCAGCACCGACGGGTCGACCGCGTCGACATCGGACTGACCGATGGCATCGGCTTCGCGCCGGTAGCGCCGCAGGGCCCGATTGGCCGTTTCCAGCGACCGTCGCAACTCGCCGTAGACCCAGGCCAGCGGGCTCAGGTCATCGGCCGAACCGGCGCCAGGCGGCAGGCCGGGTTCAATGGGAGCGGAGAGCGTGTCGATCGACATCGCCTCAGCTGACCTTGAAGCGCGCGACCGAGGCACGCAGCTCTTCGGCCGTGCGCGACAGTTCGCGCACCATCTGCGCGGTCGACCGGGTGCCGTCCGAGGTCTGCTCGGTGACGTTGAAGATGTGCTGGATGTTGGCGGCCACCACGTTGGCCGATTCGGCTTCGCTGAGCGCCTCGGCCGAGATGCGTTCGATCAGGCCCGACAGTTCGCGCGTGACGCGGTCGATGTCGCCCAGCGCGGTGCCCGCCGCGTCGGACAGCCGTGCGCCTTCGACGACGCCCTGGGTCGAACGCTCCATGGCGGCCACGGCGTCCTGCGTGTCGGCCTGGATGGTGCGCACGATGGCAGCGATCTGTCGCGTCGCGTCGCCCGAACGCTCGGCCAGGCGCTGCACTTCCTCGGCCACCACCGAGAACCCCCGGCCCGCCTCGCCGGCCGACGCGGCCTGGATCGCGGCGTTGAGCGCCAGCACGTTGGTCTGCTCGGTGATGTCGCTGATCAGCTCGGTGATCTCGCCGATCTCCTGCGACGATTCGCCCAGGCGCTTGATGCGCTTGGATGTGTCCTGGATCTGGTCGCGGATGGAGTTCATGCCGCCGATGGTGTTGTTCACCGCGGCCAGGCCGCTCTCGGCCGCCTGCAGCGACTGCCGCGCCACCTGGGCCGTCTGCTGCGCCTGCGCCGACACGTCGTTGATGCGCCCGGCCATTTGCAGCACCGACTCGCCGGTGTCGCGGATCTCCCGCAGCTGCTCGGTCGACGCGGCCAGCAGTTCGGTCGAGGTCTGCTCGATTTGTCCGGTGGTATCGGTCACGCGCGCCACCGTGCTCTGCACCTGCTCGACCAGCGTGCGCAGTTCTTCCACGGTGTAGTTCACCGAATCGGCGATGGCGCCGGTGATGTCCTCGGTCACCGTGGCCTGCTGCGTCAGGTCGCCTTCGGCCACGGTCTGCAATTCGTTCATGAGGCGAAGAATGGCCGCCTGGTTGGCGTCGTTGACGCGCTTGGCCTCGCTTTCCTGGTGCTCGGCCTCGCGCCGCTGCGCGTCGGCCAGGCTGGACCGCGCGACCTGGTCGCGCACGAACAGCCGCAGCAAACCGAAGGCACCCACGCCCAGCACCAGGGCCGACAGCAGGGCCGCGCCCAGGCGCCAGCCGCCGATACCGCCTTGGGCAGTGAGACCTTTCTCCAGGCCATCGAGCCCGCGGCGCAGCGGGTCGCTGTCGGCAATGATTGCGGTCTGCGCGTCGCGCGAAGACACCAGCGCGGGCAGGTTGCCCAGGATGGCTCCGGCCGCCTTGCTGACCTGTTCGTGCTGGTTCAAGAGCAGCTGGACGCGTTCGCGAAGCTGCGGCTCGCGCGTGCCGGGCAGGCGCATCTCGGCGTTGCCGGCGAGCACCGCCTGCCCCAGGTCGCGGAAGGTTCCGAGGTCGCGCCCCAGCAGGAAGCCGGCGTCCACGCTCACGCCTTCAAAGGTGAGGAACTCGTTGGCGTTGCGCGAGATGCGTTGCGTCAGCATGGCCATCTGCCCCAGCACCGCCATCTCGGCAGGCGATGCCCCGGCTTGCAGCTTCAGCGACGACAGCGTCTCGACGCTGTCGAGCAAGTCCGCGGCCTGGCGGTTCATGGCGCGCAGCGCAGTGCTGGCGTCGGTCAGCGTCTTCTGCTGGCTCAACACCACCGCTGCGTTCTTTTCGGCCTTGTCGACCAGGGGCAACAAGGCATCGACCTCGTCCTGCAGTCCCGCGGGCGCCGCGGCAACCCGGCCTTCGCCCCCTTTGAGGCTGCGCACGTCGCGCACCAGCGCGCCGCTGCTCTCGCGCAACTCGACAAACGCCGGCGCGTTGCCCACCAGGGCCTGCGAAACCGATTTGGCCATCCGCTGCGACTGCATCTGCGCCTGCCCGGCCGCGCCCACCTGCTCGGCGCTGCGCGTTCCCGCCGTGACGGCCAGAAACGATGTGAGCAGCAGCGCCACCAGCCCCAACCCGAGCATGGTCGTCAGGACACGCTGTTGACGCTCGATCGGCCAGCCGCCTATCACCGGCAGCCCCGAACCGGCTGCCGCGGCGGTCCCCGACTGCCCGGCGCGGGCTGCAGCCAGATCGGCCGCGGCTTCGGAAGGAGAGGCCTCGGAGATGATGGACGACAGCGTCGAATCGGCGCCGGCGCTGCGCGTGTCGTTGCGGGTGTCGTCGCCACCCGGGCCGAAGCGTGCCGTCGCCTCCATCGCGTTGGTCGGGGTAGACAACTCGTCGAAAGGCCGGGTCAGGCGACCCGCGGCCTCGGCGTCGGGCTTGGTCGGGGCCGTGCCTTTGATCCTGTCAAGGAAACTCATGTCGTCCTCATCGGTGGGGTCCGGGTAGCGACCCGTGGGCGCAGGGCCGCCCGGGTCATGCCGAGATGCCAAGGAACTGCTCGTGGTGCGCCAGCGCGCTCAGATCGATTTCCTGCCAGATGCGGTCGTCGGCGTCGCGCCAGCGAGAACCGGCAAAGTCGGGCCGCGGCAGACCGTCATCGTCGGCTTCGACCTTCAGCTGATCGGCGCCGCGCAGGCCGGCCAGTCGATCGACCACCACGGCACTGTGCGAACCCAAGGCCGCATTCAGGGCCACCAGACTGCCGCTCTCACGCACGCCGTCGGGCAGTGCGCCGTCGCGGATCCCCAGGAAAGTGGCCAGGTCGACCACCCCGTGCAGGCCACCGCGCAAGTTGGCCACGCCGATGAACCACGGCTGGGTGTGCGGCACAGCCATCAGCGTGGCCATCGAGAAAATTTCGCCCGCCCCGTGCAACGGCAGCAACAGACCCTGACCGGCGCACTCGACGGCGAGCCACGACACCTGGCGCGCCTCGGTGCGTGCCTGTTGCAGCCGTTCGGCCAGGCGGGCCTGCAGTTCACGCAGCGCTTCGCGGTTGGCCATGGGTCAATCGAACGCCTTGATCTTGGCCACCAGGTCGTCGCCGTTGACCGGCTTGACGATGTAGTCGCGTGCACCCTGGCGCATGCCCCAGACCTTGTCGGTTTCCTGGTTCTTGCTGGTGCACATGATCACCGGCACACCGGCGAAGCGCGGATCGCGGGTGATGCTGCGGGTGAGCTGAAAGCCGTTTTGGCCCGGCATCACCACGTCCATGAGGATTAGATCGGGCTTTTCTTCGGCCAGGCGGCGCATCGCCTCGTCGCCGTTCTCTGCCGTGCGCACTTGGTAGCCGCGCTTGCCCAGCACATCGCACAGGTGGTGCAGCTCGGTCTTCGAGTCGTCGACGACGAGGATCTTCTGTATGGCCATCGGTGCAGTCCTTGGGGAGCCCCGCCCACGTAGGCAAGGGCGTGGTCATGTCGGAATCAGCCCATCGGGCGGCGGTAGGTCTCGACCGCGCGCAAGAGTTGTTCCTTCGTGAAGGGTTTGGTGAGGTAGTCCTGCGAACCCACCATGCGGCCGCGCGCGCGGTCGAACAGCCCGTCCTTGGACGACAACATGATGACCGGCACGTGCGCATAGCGCGGGTTGCGCTTGATGATGGCGCAGGTCTGGTAGCCATCCAGGCGCGGCATCAAGATGTCGCAGAAGATGAGTTCGGGGTCGTGGTCGCTGACCTTGCCCAGGGCGTCGAAACCGTCCTCGGCCAGCAACACCTCGTGGCCGCCCTGGCGTAGAAATATTTCGGCGCTGCGGCGAATTGTGTTGCTGTCGTCGATGACCAGCACTTTGGCCCCGGCCTGAATCCCTGCGGCTAGCTCACTGTCCAAACCGTGCTCTCCTCGGTGTAACCTGCAGCCGTCTGCGACTTCAAATCTGGACCATCTCGAAATCTTCCTTGCGCGCGCCGCACTCGGGGCAGGTCCAGTTCATCGACACGTCGGCCCAGGCCGTCCCGGCTGCGATGCCATGCTCGGGGTCGCCGACGGCTTCGTCGTACATCCAGCCACAGATCAGGCACATCCAGGTTCGCGGTTCGGTCACGGTGCGGGAGTCAATTCACTACAATGGAAAACGATTGTAGCGACGCCCTTTCCAGGCAAGCCGAGGATTAGTCGGCATCCGCCGCCATCTTCTCGCCTCCTTGCATTCGATTTCGATTCCGATCCCGCTGCCGTCCCGGCGCCTCACCGTCACCGCAGCCCGCACACGACCCCATGACCCCCGAACCCACTCCGGCCACGGAACTCATCGAACCAGGCGCCGAGCCTGCCGCGCCGGCCTGCGTCATGAGTTTCAACGCCAGCGACCCCAGCGGCGCGGGCGGCCTGGCCGGCGACATCGCCACGGTGGCCGCCATGGGCGCACACACGCTGCCCGTGGTCACCAGCATCGTCATGCGCGACACGGCCGAGATCTTCGACCACCACCCCATCGACGCCGATGTGGTGGCCGAGCAGGCGCGCACCATCCTGGAAGACGTCACGATCGCCGGCTGGAAGGTGGGCTTTCTGGGCTCGGCCGATGCCGTGAGCGCGGTGGCCGAGATCCTCTCGGACTACTCCGACATTCCCTTGGTGGCTTACATGCCCAACCTGTCGTGGCTGGACGAAGACCAGTTGCAGCCCTACCTCGAAGCTTTCCGCGAGCTGATCCTGCCCGCGGCCGAGGTGCTGGTGGGCAGCCACAAGACGCTGCAGGACTTTTTGCTGCCCGAATGGGACAGCGAGCGTCCGCCCTCGGCGCGCGAACTGGCCGTGGCCGCCGGCGAACACGGCACGCCTTATGTGCTGGTCACCGGCGTGATGCTGGCCTCCAAAGGCACCGAACAGTTCATCGACAACGTGCTGGCCTCGCCCCAGGGCGCGCTCACTGGCGAGAAGTTCGAACGATTCGACGCCGGTTTCGTCGGCGCCGGTGACACCCTGGCCGCAGCACTCGCCGCACT
>ENA-OBIT01000618-OBIT01000618.1-metagenomes-genome-assembly--contig:-NODE-618-length-15217-cov-2.80451_pt1 | contig 15217 bp, 15 predicted proteins | sample MGYA00153386_OBIT01 | MGnify analysis MGYA00153386
TCATGGCGGGGAAGACAGGGATGGTGTCTATGGCAAGGAAAAACAGGGGACTACTCAGTCGTACTTCACTTCTGGGCAGAAGCTTGCTGCAAACCAGAAATTTGTTGCTCCATCTGCTGCATACGCTGCTGATGTTTCTGGTCTAAAACACTTTTTTGCTCTGGCGTCAGCAGGTTATACATTTGGTTGCGCACCCGGGCCATTTCGACCTGGCGCTTGACCTGCTGTTGGGCCATCTTCTCCGCCTGGGCGTACACGGCGGCTTCGTCAAATTTCTCTGCGGTCACCAGTTTATGCATGGCTTCCATTTCAGCTACATTGACACCAGGCAGATCGTGCCGGGCCTGGCGCATCAAATCGCGCATTTGCTGGCGCTGCTGTTCGCTGAGGCTGACACCGTCGAACATATGGTGCTGGCCGGGTATTCGGGTCATCGCGTCGTTGCCGGGAGGTTGGGCTGTGTCCGGTATAGTGTCGGCAGCGAAGGCAGCGGTCGAACCAATTGCCAGCAGTGATGCCATAACTAATGCGGTCACCTTACGCATTTCAACTCCTCAAGCTTTCTCACTTTGCGAATCAACGAGGAGCAGTGTACCGCTACACCTGAAAACCTGCGTCAGTGCATGTAAAACTACGTAAAGTCATGGAATGGCAACAGTTGATGACGTATTTTGCGTCTGGAGGTAAATCATAATGAACAAGATTCTGTTAGTTGACGACGACCGCGAGTTGACCTCGCTGTTAAAAGAACTGCTTGAAATGGAAGGTTTTAATATCGTCGTCGCGCACGATGGCGAGCAGGCGTTGTCGCTGCTGGACAGCTCCATCGATCTGCTGCTGCTCGACATCATGATGCCGAAGAAAAACGGCATCGATACGCTGAAAGAACTGCGCCAACATCACCAGACACCGGTCATCATGCTGACCGCGCGCGGCAGCGAACTGGACCGCGTGCTGGGCCTGGAGCTGGGCGCCGATGATTACCTGCCGAAACCCTTCAACGATCGCGAGCTAGTCGCGCGCATTCGCGCCATTCTGCGCCGTTCCAACTGGAGCGAACAGCAGCAGCAGGTCGACAGCGGCGCCCCGACGCTGGATGTCGATGGCCTGCAGCTGAATCCCGGCCGCCAGGAGGCCAGCTTCGACGGCCAGGTGCTGGATCTGACCGGCACCGAGTTCACCCTGCTTTACCTGCTGGCGCAACACCTCGGGCAGGTGGTATCGCGCGAACTGCTGAGCCAGGAAGTGCTGGGCAAACGCCTGACTCCGTTCGATCGCGCTATCGACATGCACATCTCCAACCTGCGGCGTAAGCTGCCGGATCGCAAAGACGGGCATCCGTGGTTCAAAACCCTGCGCGGGCGTGGTTATTTGATGGTATCTGCAACATGATCAACAGTTTGACGGCACGCATCTTCGCCATTTTCTGGTTTACGTTAGCCCTGGTGCTAATGCTGGTGCTGATGGTGCCCAAGCTCGACTCCCGCCAAATGACCTCGCTGCTCGACAGCGAGCAGCGGCAGGGGTTGATGCTGGAACAGCACGTCGAGGCCGAGTTGCAAAACGATCCGGCCAACGATCTGATGTGGTGGCGCCGCCTGTTCCGCGCCATCGACAAATGGGCGCCGCCGGGCCAACGCCTGTTGCTGGTCACCAGCGAAGGCCGGGTGATCGGCGCGCAGCGCAACGAAATGCAGATCGTCCGCAACTTCATCGGCCAATCCGATAATTCGGATCATCCCAAGAAGAAAAAGTACGGCCGCGTCGAGCTGGTCGGGCCGTTCGCGGTGCGCGACGGCGAAGACAACTACCAGCTGTACCTGATCCGTCCCGCCAACAGCCCGCAATCCGATTTCATCAACCTGATGTTCGACCGGCCGCTGCTGCTGCTGATCGTCACCATGCTGATCAGCGCCCCGCTGCTGCTGTGGCTGGCCTGGAGCCTGGCGAAACCGGCACGCAAGCTGAAGAACGCCGCCGATGACGTGGCGCGCGGCAACCTGAAGCAGCATCCGGAACTGGAGGCCGGCCCGCAGGAGTTCCTGGCCACCGGCGCCAGCTTCAACCAGATGGTCAGCGCGCTGGAACGCATGATGAACGCTCAGCAACGGCTGATCTCGGACATCTCGCACGAGCTGCGCACGCCGCTGACGCGCCTGCAGCTGGCCACCGCGCTGATGCGCCGCCGCCACGGCGAAGGGCACGAACTGGCGCGCATCGAAACCGAAGCGCAGCGGCTGGATTCGATGATCAACGATCTGCTGGCGCTGTCGCGCGGGCAGCAAAAGGGCGAGCTGGCGCGCGAGCAGTTGAAGGCCAACGAACTGTGGGCCGACGTGCTGGACAACGCCCGTTTCGAAGCGGAACAGATGGGCAAGCAGTTGGAGATCGCTGCGCCGCCAGGTCCGTGGACGCTGTTCGGCAACGCGAGCGCGCTGGACAGCGCGTTGGAAAACATCGTGCGCAACGCCCTGCGGTATTCACACACCCGCATTGCCGTGGCGTTCAGCGCCGACAATCAGGGCGTGACCATCCAGGTTGACGACGACGGCCCCGGCGTCAGCGCCGAAGACCGCGAGCAGATCTTCCGTCCGTTCTACCGCACCGATGAAGCGCGCGACCGTGAGTCCGGCGGCACCGGCCTCGGCCTGGCGATCGTCGAGGCGGCGGTCAACCAGCATCGCGGCTGGGTGAAGGCCGAAGACAGCCCGCTTGGCGGCCTGCGGCTGGTGCTGTGGCTGCCGCTGCATCATCAACGCCTATCGTCTAAGACAGAACAGTAAGAGTTTGCTATCCTGCGCCCCTCGTTCACGAGGGGCCTGCAACATGCTGAACATCGTTTTATTTGAACCCGAAATTCCACCCAATACCGGCAATATCATCCGCCTGTGCGCCAATACCGGCTTTAATCTGCATCTGATCGAACCGCTGGGTTTTCCGTGGGACGACAAACGCCTGCGCCGCGCCGGGCTGGATTACCATGAGTTCACCCGCGTCCACCGTCATGCCGACTACGCCGCTTTTCTCGCCGCCGAAAATCCGCAGCGGCTGTTTGCCCTCACCACCAAGGGCACGCCGGCGCACAGCGCCGTCAGCTACCAGGCCGGCGACTACCTGCTGTTCGGTCCGGAAACGCGTGGATTGCCTGCCGACATCCTCGATGCGCTGCCCGCGCAGCAAAAAATCCGCATCCCAATGCAGGCGCAAAGCCGCAGCATGAACCTGTCGAATGCCGTATCGGTGGTGGTGTATGAAGCCTGGCGGCAGTTGGACTATGCCGGCGCGCTGATCAAAGCGTAATCCGCGACGACGCGCCATACTGGAAGGGTTAACCTCTCCAGATACGGCACATGGCTTTCATCGCAGATATTGTTACCCAGCTTCGCCGGCTCGAATCGGCGCTGAACGAGGCGCTGTTGCGGCTGCAACAGGCGCAAGACACCGAGGCGCTACACGACTTGCGCGTCTGCCTGCGCCGCATTCGCAGCCTGCTGCGTCCGTTGCGCGGCTGCCCCGGCGCAACGCGGCTCGATCGGGCCGCCGCCGAGTTGGGCAAGCTCACGACGCCGCTGCGCGATCTCGAGGTGCTGATCGTCGAATTGGCGCACCATCGCCTCGATTGGCAGGCCAACGTGCGCCAAAGCGATTTTCAGTCCCGCTGCCGCCAACTGCTCGCCAACCCGCTGCTCATCAGCTTCCCTTCGCTATTGCACGCCTGGCCGCACCGCTTTCGCCGCATCGCGCAGCGCCTCGCCAAACACCGTGTGAATCGACGCCTGCAGCGCCAGCAGCGGCAATTGCGCCGGGCGTTGGCTGATACCGCCTACGATCGCCACCGTCTGCGGCTGCTGGTCAAACGCCTGCGCTACGCGGCCGAAGCCTACCCGCAACGCCTCCCCCTCTCTCCCGCCGCAATGGCGGGCCTGAAAGCGGTGCAAAACGCCCTCGGCGATTGGCACGACCGGGAGGTCTGGTGCCTGCAGGCAGAACATCAGGAGGATCTCTGGCCCTTGTTGCCCCGATGGCAAGCAGAGCAACACCAGGCGCTGGCCAGAGCGGACGTCTTGCTCGTTGCCTTATCACCCGCACTGGTGGCGAAAACCGGCGGCGCATCACGATCCTGAAAAAAGGCCGCAGCAGGGCACGCCCGGCCCCGAAAATGCCCGATGAGGCGCAGATAATGCGCTATGTTTTGTAAGGGTAATCACCACTCATCATAGGAAACCACATGAAAAAACAACGCTTGAGCGTTGCCATGGCCGTTCTGGCAGCGGGCCTGTTGCTGGCGGGCTGTTCGTCCAAAGTCACCCAAACGTCGCAATATTCGGGCTTCTTGTCCGATTACAGCAAACTGCAGGAAACCACCTCGCCAAGCGGTCATAAAACGCTGCGCTGGGTAGATCCGAGCTACAAGGAATCCAACTATCGCGGTATCTATTTCCAACCGGTGGTCTATTTCCCGGCGGAGAAACCCACGGCGCGCGTCAGCCAGGACACGCTGAACAAGATTAAGGCCTACGCGACCCAGCGAATCAAAACGGCGCTGCAGAACCGCTTTACCATTCTGCCAAGCCCGACGGGCTCGCGCGTTCTGGTGGCCAAACTCGCCATCACCGCCGTTTCGGCCGAAAACGAAGACATGAAGTTCTATGAAGTGGTGCCGGTCGCTGCAGTGGTTGCCAGCACCATGGCGGCTACCGGGCACCGGACGCAAAATACCGCGCTGTATATTGAAGGCGAGTTGATCGACCAGGATACCGGTAAAACGGTGATGGAAGTGGTACGCAAGGCCTACGGTAAAACCGTCAACAACGACAGCACGCCGGTCACGGCGGATGACGTCAAGGCGGCGATCGACGACATCGTTACCGATATCACCCAGTTCCCGAAACAGGGCTGACCGCCGCCTGAAAAACACAGGGGGAGCCAAAGCTCCCCCTGAATGGATACGCAAACGGCGTTCAAATGCCGTCGCCGTACTCGAAACCGTGGTTGGTACCGTTGAAGTATTGGTCCATATCCATCGACGGCGTATCGCTCTCCGGCCGCCCGACGATGCGCGCCGGCACCCCGGCGGCGGTGGTATGCGGCGGCACCGCCTGCAAAACCACCGAACCCGCGCCGATCTTCGCGCCCTTGCCCACTTCGATATTGCCGAGAATTTTGGCGCCGGCGCCAATCATCACCCCTTCGCGGATTTTCGGGTGACGGTCGCCGCTGGTTTTACCGGTACCGCCGAGAGTGACCGACTGCAGGATAGAAACGTTGTTCTCCACCACCGCCGTTTCACCGATCACGATGCCGGTAGCGTGGTCAAGCATGATGCCGCAGCCGATGGTCGCCGCCGGGTGGATGTCCACGCCGAAGGCGACGGAAATTTGATTTTGCAGGTAGATAGCCAGCGCTTGCCGCCCTTGCTGCCACAGCCAATGGCCGATGCGGTAAGCCTGCAGCGCATGGAACCCTTTGAGGTAAAGCAGCGGCGTGGAGTATTTATCGACCGCCGGGTCGCGCAGCCGCACCGCGAGGATATCGCGCGCCGCCGAAACGATCATCTGATTGTCGGACTTGTAGGCCTCTTCCACCACCTCGCGCACCGCGATGGCGGGCATGATCGGCGTCGCCAGCTTGTTGGCCAGCATATAGCTGAGCGCGCTGCCCAGATTCTCGTGCTTGAGCAACGTCGCATGGAAAAAGCTGGCCAGCATCGGTTCACAATCAGCCAGTGCTCGCGCTTCTGATTTAATGCTGTTCCAGACCTGTTCCAACTCTTCTGACGACATCACATACCCCTTTGCCTTGCCAAACGGGCCGCTTCACACGGTAGCGCGGAGCGGCCCAGGTCATTTGCGGGGTCAGCATTCCGCTGCCCCGACATATCGTTTTATGTCACGCGCTGGGTTTTTCGTCCTTTCGGGCTCGCCCCAGCAGGCTCAGCGCCGCTTCGCGGGCGTCTTTATGGCAGTAAAGCACCTGATAAATCTGTTCGGTGATCGGCATTTCCACGCCGTGCCGCTGCGCCAGCGCCAACACCTCTTTGGTATTGCGATAGCCCTCGACCACCTGACCGATGCTGTCCTGCGCTTCCTGCACGCCTTTACCTTGCCCCAGCATAATGCCGAAGCGGCGGTTGCGCGATTGGTTGTCCGTGCAGGTTAGCACCAGATCCCCCAGCCCCGCCATGCCCATGAACGTCGAAGGATCGGCGCCCAGCGCAGAACCCAGACGGCTCATTTCCGCCAGCCCGCGCGTAATCAACGCGGTGCGGGCGTTGGCGCCGAAACCGATGCCGTCGGACATGCCAGCGCCGATGGCGATCACATTCTTCACCGCGCCGCCAAGCTGCACGCCGATAAAGTCGGGATTGCTGTAGACGCGGAAGCTCTTGCCGCAGTGCAACAGCTGTTGCAGATCGTCGGCGAACTGCGCATCGGTCGCCGCCAGCGCGATCGCCGTCGGCAGACCGGCGGCCAGCTCTTTGGCGAACGTCGGCCCGGAGAGCACCGCCAGCGGGATCGTCTCGCCCAGCGCCTCACGCGCCACGTCCTGCAGCAATCGCCCGGTTTCCGCTTCCAACCCCTTGGTGGCCCACACGATGCGGGCGTCCGGGCGCAGATGCGGCTTCAGCTGACGCAGCACGTCGCGGCTGGCCGCCAGCGCACGCGCCAAATCGGCCTCAAGCAGCAGGGTATCGGGGAAAGGAACGTCGGGCAGAAACGCCTGATTGCAGCGATCTTGCTGCAACGTTTGAATTTGCGCGGGGTTGTGCCCCCACAGCACCACGGCATGGCCGTTACGCGCCAGCGTAATGGCCAATGCGGTGCCGTACGAGCCGGCACCGATAACAGTCATTGAAGCATTGACGGTGTTCATCAGGCATCCTGATGTGGTGCGGCACCTTCGCCTTCCGCCTGCTGCTGCAGATAGTTCATGAACAGCGCGTCAAAGTTGACCGGTGCCAAGTTCAGCTGCGGGAATGTACCGCGGGAAACCAGGCTGGTGATGCACTCGCGCGCATACGGGAACAGGATGTTCGGGCAGTATGCACCCAGGCAATGCGCCAGCTGCGTGCCTTCGATACCTGCTACCGAGAAGATGCCCGCCTGTTGCACTTCGCACAGGAACGCGGTCTCTTCGCCCAGGCTCGCCGTCACGGTTACGCGCAGTACCACTTCATACACTTCGTCAGCCAGCTGGCTGGACGCGGTATCCAGATCAAGTTTAACTTCCGGCTGCCATTCCTGCTGGAAAACCTGCGGCGCGTTCGGCGCTTCGAAGGAGATATCCTTGGTATAGATACGTTGGATCTGGAAAGCCATTTCGGTGCTGTTTTGTTCTGACATGTGAGTAATACCCTTGGTTAAACGTCCTTATTGACACTCGGTGAGCCGGCAAGCTGCTTAAAGCAGCGGATCCAGGCCGCCGCGAGCATCGAGTTCATATAAATCATCACAGCCGCCGATATGCCGGCCATCGATGAAAATCTGCGGCACGGTAGTGCGCCCGCTGCGCTCGATCATCACTTCGCGCTTGGCGCTATCGCCGTCGATGGCGATCTCGTTAAACGCCGCGCCCTTGCTGTTCAACAGCGCCTTGGCGCGATGGCAGAACGGACAGGTCGCTTTGGTGTAGATATCAATGTTAGCCATGGATTGCCACCTCAAATAGGTTAAACGGTTACTTACCGCGCACCAGCGGCAGGTTTTCTCCGCTCCAGCCGGCGATGCCGTCTTTCAGCATCGTCACCTTTTCAAAACCGGCCTTGCTCAGGTTCTCCGCCGGCTCGCGGGAGGCGGTGCCGTTGGCGCACACGACGATGATCGGCTGCGCTTTGTGTTTTTCCAGCTCGCCCAGGCTGCCGCTTTTGATTTCGCTGGCGGTCAGGTTGATGGCGCTGGCCAGGTGACCACGGCGGAAATCGTCGCGGCTGCGGGTGTCGACCACCACGGCTTCTTCTTTGTTGATCAGGCGGATAGCTTCACCGCGAGCGATCTCTTTGACCTTGGAGAAACGGCTTTTGAAGGTCATGACGATCACGGCGACCAGCAGAGCGATCCAAGCCAGGCTCAGAATCGGGTGTCTGCTTACGAATGGCATAATTTCTTGCAGCATGGGGTGTAACAACTCCCGTCAGTTAAGGGATAAATAAGTCAAGGTTCCAGAGTATACCTGCCGAGTGCGGCAAATACAGCCAATAAGCAAGCGCGATTGTAGAAACTGCGGGCTGCGCTGAGAAATTCCCGAGGTCAGAGCATAAAAGCCCGCGCGATTCGCCGCAACCTTGATCTCTTTGGGCTATTTCTCGCCGGCGGCGATGTAAAATCAGCCGGTTTTTCGAGGGCGAACAGCCATGCTTGCGGCGGGCGCATGGCTATTCGCAGCTTAAAAAGTTCATAAGAGGTCAATGCAATGTCGAGCAACAAAAAACCGATGGTACTGGTGATCCTGGACGGTTACGGCCACCGTGAGGAGCGGCAGGACAACGCGATCCTGAACGCCGGCACCCCGGTGATGGACCGTCTGTGGCGGGAGCAGCCGCATACGCTGATCGCCGCCTCCGGGCTGGATGTCGGCCTGCCCGACGGCCAAATGGGCAACTCCGAAGTCGGCCACGTCAACCTGGGCGCCGGGCGCATCGTCTACCAGGATCTGACCCGGCTGGACAAAGCGATCGCCGACGGCGACTTCTTCGCCAACCCGGTGCTGACCGCCGCGGTCGATAAAGCCGTAGCGGCCGGCAAGGCGGTGCATATCATGGGCCTGCTGTCGCCGGGCGGCGTGCACAGCCACGAAGAGCACATTCTGGCCATGATCAAGCTGGCCGCCCAACGCGGCGCCAAAGCCGTTTATCTGCATGCCTTCCTCGACGGGCGCGACACGCCGCCGCGCAGCGCCGAAGCCCCGCTGCAACGCTGCCGCGACGCCTTCGCCGCGCTGGGCGTCGGGCGCATCGCCTCGCTGATCGGCCGCTACTACGCGATGGACCGCGACAACCGCTGGGATCGCGTGCAGCTGGCCTATGACCTGCTGACCGCGGCCAAGGGCGACTACGTGGCCGACGATGCGATCGCCGGCCTGCAGGCCGCCTACCAGCGCGGTGAAAACGACGAGTTCGTCAAACCGACCGTCATTCGCGCCGCCGGTGAGGCCGATGCCGCGATGCAGGACGGCGATGCGTTGATCTTCATGAACTTCCGCGCCGACCGCGCGCGCCAGATCACCCGCGCTTTCGTGAACGCGGATTTCGACGGTTTCCCGCGCGCCAAGCGGGTGCAGTTCGGCGATTTCGTGATGCTGACCGAGTACGCCGCCGACATCGCGACCGCCTGCGCCTATCCGCCGGCGTCGCTGGCCAACACCTTCGGCGAATGGCTGATGAAGCACGACAAAACCCAGCTGCGCATCTCGGAAACCGAAAAATACGCCCACGTCACCTTCTTCTATAACGGCGGCGTGGAAGCGCCGTTCAAAGGGGAAGACCGCGTGCTGGTCAATTCGCCGAAGGTCGCCACCTACGATCTGCAGCCGGAGATGAGCGCCGCCGAGCTGACCGACAAACTGCTGAGCGCCATCCGCAGCGGCAAATACGACGCCATTATCTGCAACTACCCGAACGGCGACATGGTGGGGCATACCGGCGTGTATGAAGCAGCGGTCAAAGCGGTGGAGACGCTGGATGCCTGCATCGCCCAGGTGGTTGACGCGGTGCGCGACGTCGACGGCCAACTGCTGATCACCGCCGATCACGGCAACGCCGAGCAGATGCGCGATCCGGCCACCGGCCAGGCGCATACCGCCCACACCAGCCTGCCGGTACCGCTGATTTACGTCGGCAAACCGGCACGGGCGGTCGAAGGCGGCAAGCTTTCGGACATCGCGCCAACCCTGTTAACGCTGATGGGAATGGAAATCCCGCAAGAGATGACTGGTAAGCCGCTGTTCATCGTGGAATAATCCTTCTCCATGAGGGAGAAGGCGTTTTTTGCACTATCAAGGGTAACCCGAAGCGCAAACGCAGGCAGCCGGCCGCTGCCTGAACGCACCGCGCCAAGGACGTTCACCGCCATGTGCGCCAGCGTATTTTGCGCTGGCGTCTTGCTGTTGCCGCTCGCCGGCCAGGCGGCGGAAGACAATAAATCCCAGCTGAAAGACATCCAGCAGAGCATCGCCGAGAAAGAAAAAGCGGTGAAGCAGCAGCAGCAGCAGCGCAGCTCGCTGCAGGATCAGCTGCGTCAGCAGGAAAAAACCATCGCCCAGGCCAGCCGCCAGTTGCGCGACACCCAGGGCACGCTCACCCAGTTGAGCAAGGATATTTCCGGCCTGAACGCCTCGATAGCCAAACTGCAAAAGCAGCAATCGACCCAACAAAACCTCCTCGCCAAACAGCTCGACGCCGCCTTCCGGCAAGGGCAGCACAGCGCCGTGCAGCTGATCCTCAGCGGTGAAGAAAGCCAGCGCAGCGAACGTATTCTGGCCTATTTCGGCTATCTGAACGAAGCGCGCCAGAAAACCATCGAAGAGCTGAAACAGACCCGCGCCGAGCTGGCGAAGCAAAAAACCACGCTGGTGGCCAAACAGGGCCAGCAAAAATCCTTACTGAGCGAACAACAGACACAGCAGCAGAAGCTGGAGCAGGCGCGCGGCGCCCGCAAGAAAACGCTGACCGCGCTGGAAGCCTCGCTAGAAAAAGACCAACAACGCCTGGTGGAACTGCGCCAAAACGAAGCCCGCATGCGCGACAAGATCGCCCGGGCGGAGCGCGAAGCCCGTGCGCGCGCCGAACGCGAAGCGCGTGAAGCGGCCAAAGTGCGCGAACAGGTGCGCATCAAGGAACAGCAGGCGAAGAAAACCGGCACCACCTACAAACCTAGCGAAGCCGATCGCTCGCTGATGGCGCGCACCGGCGGTCTCGGTCGTCCGGCCGGCCAGCTGATGTGGCCGGTACGCGGCCGCACGCTGCACGGCTTTGGCGAACAGCAGCAGGGCGAACTACGCTGGAAAGGCATGGTGATTGAGGCCCGCGAAGGTAGCGAAGTGAAAGCCGTCGCCGATGGCCGCGTGCTGCTGGCCGACTGGCTGCAAGGCTATGGCCTGATGGTGGTGGTCGAACACGGTAAAGGCGACATGAGCGTGTACGGCTACAACCAAAGCGCGTTGGTCAACGTCGGGGCGCAGGTGCGCGCCGGCCAGCCGATCGCGCTGGTCGGCACCAGCGGCGGCCAGGGAACGCCGTCGCTCTATTTCGAAATCCGTCGTCAGGGACAGGCGGTTAACCCACTGCCGTGGTTGGGAAGATAGATTTGCACTATGTCAAAACCCGTACAGCTCTGTTAATAGGCTGTCTGCTGCAGGTTTACGCTGCGCAGGCAGGAAAACTCTCCATCGTCATCGATGACGTGGGCTACCGCCCTCACGAAGAAAACGCAGTGCTGCAAATGCCGACGGCGATCTCGGTTGCGGTATTGCCCAACGCGCCGCATGCCCGCCTGATGGCCACTCGCGCCCACAGCCAGGGCCGCGAAGTCTTGATCCACATGCCAATGGCGCCGCTCAGCAAGCAGCCGCTGGAGCGCGATACCCTGCAGCCAGCCATGAGCAGCGACGAGATCCAGCGCATCATCCGCAACGCGGTGAACAATGTGCCTTACGCGGTCGGCATGAACAACCACATGGGCAGCGCCATGACCTCCAGCCTGCCGGGCATGCAGAAAGTGATGCTGGCGCTCGAAAGCTACCGCCTGTACTTCCTCGACAGCATGACCATCGGCAACAGCCAGGCGACCCGCGCCGCGGCCGGCACCGGCGTGAAAGTGATCAAACGCAAGGTGTTCCTCGACGATACCGCGAACGAAGCCGACATCCGCCGCCAGTTCAATCGCGCGGTTGAATTGGCGCGGCGCAACGGTTCCGCCATCGCCATCGGGCATCCACGTCCGGCGACGGTGAAAGTGCTGCAGCAGATGCTGCCGTCGCTGCCCGCCGATATCGTGCTGGTCAAACCGAGCGCGCTGCTGAACGAACCGCAGGGCAACGGCGGCGGCAGCTACGTTCCACCGCCGGTCAAACCGCAAAAACCGCAGCCGAAAAATCCGTTCAGCGGTGGCATCAAACAGTGCAAGGTCAAACCGCCGAAGGAAAAAGCCAACGCCGGCACCGCGCTGGGCGTCATCGCCGACAGCATAGCCACCTCGCCGCCGGTGACCTTCATCAAGCGTCATTGGCAACACTGGACGCAAGCCAAACCGCAAGCATAAAAAAAGGCCGGAATTCCGGCCTTTTTCACGTCTGCCGAGATTAATCCCAGCTCAGCACCACTTTACCCGACTTGCCGGAGCGCATGGCGTCGAAGCCCTGCTGGAACTCGTCGATCGAGAAACGGTGGGTGATGATTGGGGTCAAATCCAGGCCGGACTGGATCAGCGCCGCCATCTTGTACCAGGTTTCGAACATTTCGCGGCCGTAAATCCCTTTGATAAACAGCCCTTTGAAGATGACCTGGTTCCAGTCGATCGACATATCCGAAGGCGGAATGCCCAGCATGGCGATGCGTCCGCCGTGGTTCATGGCATTGAGCAGCGTGCGGAACGCCGGCGGCGCGCCGGACATTTCCAGACCGACGTCGAATCCTTCGGTCATACCCAGCTCGGCCATCACGTCGTTGAGGTTTTCCTTACTGACGTTCACCGCGCGGGTCACGCCCATCTTGCGCGCCAGTTCCAGACGGTATTCGTTAACGTCGGTGATCACCACATGGCGGGCGCCGACGTGTTTGCACACCGCCGCCGCCATGATGCCGATCGGGCCGGCGCCGGACACCAGCACGTCTTCCCCGACCAGATCGAACGACAGCGCAGTGTGTACCGCGTTACCGAACGGATCGAAGATCGAAGCCAGTTCGTCGGAGATGTTATCCGGGATCTTGAAGGCGTTGAACGCCGGGATCACCAGGTATTCCGCGAAGCTGCCCGGACGGTTCACGCCCACGCCGACGGTGTTGCGGCACAGGTGCGTGCGGCCGCCGCGGCAGTTGCGGCAGTGGCCGCAGGTGATGTGACCTTCACCGGACACGCGATCGCCCATGCTGAAGCCTTTGACTTCCTGACCGATCGCCACCACTTCGCCCACGTATTCATGGCCGACCACCATCGGAACTGGAATGGTTTTTTGCGACCATTCGTCCCAGTTGTAGATATGCACATCGGTGCCGCAGATCGCGGTTTTGCGGATTTTGATCATGATGTCGTTGTGGCCCAGCTCCGGCTGAGGCACGTCGGTCATCCAAATCCCTTCTTCCGCTTTCAGTTTTGACAGTGCTTTCATGGTTTTACCTTATGCAATAACGCCAAGATCCTTACCGATACGTGTAAACGCCGCCACTGCGCGTTCGATTTGCTCCGGGGTGTGGTCGGCGGACATCTGGGTACGGATGCGCGCCTGGCCTTTCGGCACCACCGGATAGAAGAAACCGGTCACATAGATGCCTTCCTTGAGCAACGCATTGGCGAATTCCTGCGCCAGCTTCGCCTCACCCAACATGACCGGGATGATGGCGTGATCGGCGCCGGCCAGGGTGAAGCCGGCGGCGGTCATTTTTTCGCGGAACAGACGCGCGTTGGCCCACAGGCGATCGCGCAGGGCGTCGCCCTCTTCCAGCAGTTCCAGCACTTTGATCGACGCGGCGACGATCGCCGGCGCCAGCGAGTTGGAGAACAGGTACGGACGCGAGCGCTGGCGCAGCCACTCCACCACTTCTTTCTTGGCGGCGGTGTAGCCGCCGGACGCGCCGCCCAGCGCTTTGCCTAACGTACCGGTAATGATATCGACGCGGCCCATCACTTCGCAGTATTCATGGGTGCCGCGCCCGTTGGCGCCGACAAAGCCCACCGCATGGGAGTCATCCACCATCACCAGCGCCTGATACTCGTCCGCCAGATCGCAAACCCCTTTCAGGTTGGCGATTACGCCGTCCATCGAGAATACGCCGTCGGTGGCGATCAGAATGTGCCGCGCGCCGTCGGCTTTGGCCTGTTTCAGCTGCGCGGCCAGCTCGGTCATGTCGTTATTGGCGTAGCGATAGCGCTTGGCCTTACACAGGCGCACGCCGTCGATGATCGACGCGTGGTTCAGCGCATCGGAGATAATCGCGTCTTCCGGGCCGAGCAGGGTTTCGAACAGCCCGCCGTTGGCGTCGAAGCAAGAGGAGTACAGGATCGCGTCTTCCATGCCCAAAAAGGCCGCCAGTTTCTGTTCCAGCTGCTTGTGGCTGTCCTGGGTGCCGCAGATGAAGCGCACCGACGCCATGCCGAAACCGTGGCTGTCCATCCCCGACTTGGCGGCGGCGATCAGCGCCGGATGGTTGGCCAGGCCCAGGTAGTTATTGGCGCAGAAGTTGATCACATGGCTGCCGTCGGCAACGGCGATATCCGCCTGCTGCGCGGAGGTGATGATGCGTTCTTCCTTGAACAGCCCTTCACTGCGAGTGGCGGCAAGCTGTTGTTCCAACTGCTGATAAAAAGACGCTGACATTCGGTTATCTCCAGGATTGGGCTATTTACGGCATATTTTACTGATTTGTAACCAAACTGACGAGAATGCGCGGGAGAGAATATTAAAATTGCAGCAGATATCACGGCAAAAAGCGGACTTCAATGGCAATGCGGGATATTCGGAGCCCTTCCGCTGTTTGCCGCGGCATGAAATGCTATGATAACCGCCATTGAGCGTGGGGCATTGTGCCCCGCCAGCAGCTTAGCAGGGGTAACCCAATGATTATCGTCACAGGCGGCGCCGGCATGATCGGCAGCAACATCATTAAGGCACTGAACGACAAGGGATATCGCGATATCCTGGTGGTGGATAACCTGAAAGACGGCACCAAATTCGTCAACCTGGTCGATCTGGACATCGCCGACTATATCGATAAAGAAGACTTTATCGCCAGCATCGTGGCCGGCGACGATCTGGGCGAAATCGAAGCGGTGTTCCACGAAGGCGCCTGCTCCGCGACCACCGAGTGGGACGGCAAGTACATGATGGACAACAACTATCAGTACTCCAAAGATCTGCTGCACTACTGCCTGGATCGCGAAATCCCGTTCCTCTACGCCTCCTCCGCCGCCACTTACGGCGGCCGCGAAGAGTTTATCGAAGAGCGTCAGTATGAAGCGCCGCTCAACGTGTACGGCTACTCCAAATTCCTGTTCGATCAGTACGTGCG
>ENA-OBIT01000622-OBIT01000622.1-metagenomes-genome-assembly--contig:-NODE-622-length-15137-cov-5.94914_pt1 | contig 15137 bp, 9 predicted proteins | sample MGYA00153386_OBIT01 | MGnify analysis MGYA00153386
TCAACGCGATTGTAATCGCGGATCTCTGCCAAGATCGGCGATCGATCGGGTCGATGACCTTCACAACTCTGAATCCAATCGAAGTATTGAACGACGGAATCCAAGGCATTTTTTACTTCTTCCGAGCGTTCGCGACCATACAATGGCTCTAGTTTTTTGATTGAATAACTAGTACTGGATGGCACAAATAACCCTAGTATTTTGAGCAGCTCGTCTTGTTCGATCTGCTATTTAAGAATGGTAGGGTAATTTCTGCCGCTCAGTACTAGGCTGACCGACAAATAGCCCTTGGCGGACAATTTGGAACAGATCGATAAAGACCTCTGCCCTAAGCAGGTTATCTACTTGGTGTTCGCGGGTAGCATACTTAGACATCAGCCGCTTGAGCGCGATCGTTTCATAAGCAGCATAGTGATAAATGTGCATTTGCGGATCTTGTTGCCAGCGGTGGTAAACCCAATCGATAAATTGCTCGAATGCCAGTTTTTCGGCTGGGCGATCGTGTGCCCACCAATCATGAAACCGAGCATCCTCCTCAGAAATAGCTCCAAATAAATACTCTAAGCCACCTGATACCAGAGGATAGCCCTCCATATCGAAATACACATCCCAGGCACTAGCAGGAGGTAAAGTAGCTAAACCACGGGGAGATCTATCTGGAGGTAGTGGGATGACTTGATATTGAACCTGTCCTTGCTGGAGCGTGGCTTGCTGGAGTCTCGCTTGAGTAGCTAGTCGGTGAAATACTACCGGATTGAGATGGGGAATTGTGGCTTGGGAATCGGTAGTGGCTAACTGCTCGAAAGTTCTAATCCCAGCCGCTTCTAACTTACTAATTTGACTGCGAGTAATATTGGCAACTTGGGAGAGATGATCTCGGTCGAGTAGAAGTTGCTCCGCGTAGCTCTGCCATTGCCGATGTTCACCTGGAGCAGGTAAAGGCATTTGGTTGGGATCGAATGCTGCCATAAACTCCAGGAAGGATTTACGGACTTGCTGATAGTAGTAAAAGTATTGTTCTGTGGAATGGGATTGGATTTCCCCATCGCCGAGCAACAACTGAAACTCTGATGGTCTGGTACCTTGAATGTGTTCGATTAAATCGCAATAGGCACAAGTTTGGAGTAGGGGTTAAATGAGCATCTGTACAGAAACTTACGCTAAGGCTGAGAACATTGCTGCCCAAAGGTTTTAGCTATTAGTATTTTTGTTCTTTAAGAATTGGGAAGACTCAAGATTATAGCTGTACTAAATAGCCTAAAGGTTAATTGGTACTGGAAATTAGTATGGCACAGCAAGGGTTTCATGCTTCTAAATTTTAGACACTTCAATTGGTACAGTTTCATCGATCGTGATTGAAATGTTAAAAACAGGCTTATCGTAAGTTTCTGTACGACTGCTCATTTCACCCCTGGATTCACTGTTACGACTAATGCCCTAGTTCCAATCCTCACCCAGCCCGAAGGCTAGGTGCAACCAGGACGGCTACGCGAACAACCGCAAGGTACTAGTATTAGCTCATCGGGTTCCAATCCTCACCCAGCCCGAAGGCTAGGTGCAACTTAGTTGGCGCATATTAAGCGTTTGTGATTAGTTGTTCCAATCCTCACCCAGCCCGAAGGCTAGGTGCAACCGAGGGCATGGGCATCGCAGTAATCGGCTTTAAGTGGTTCCAATCCTCACCCAGCCCGAAGGCTAGGTGCAACATAGCTAACCGCTGCTTGTTGGCAAGGCGATCGAGTTCCAATCCTCACCCAGCCCGAAGGCTAGGTGCAACCTGATGATCAATGCGGCAGCGGCGGCTGAATTGTATTCGAGTTCCAATCCTCACCCAGCCCGAAGGCTAGGTGCAACTTCAATTTGCTTCAATCTCACCCACCCCAGATTATGTTCCAATCCTCACCCAGCCCGAAGGCTAGGTGCAACAAATGAACTTAGCTAGGGAAACATACCGAGCAAAACTGTTCCAATCCTCACCCAGCCCGAAGGCTAGGTGCAACGTTGCCCTTCCTTGCCATACAAAGAATGCACGATCGAGAGTTCCAATCCTCACCCAGCCCGAAGGCTAGGTGCAACAAGGGTGTCATAATGATACTACGTGCTAGCTACCTCGTTCCAATCCTCACCCAGCCCGAAGGCTAGGTGCAACGTACGAACTAAGACCACTCATGCGTTCGATGGTATTTGTGTTCCAATCCTCACCCAGCCCGAAGGCTAGGTGCAACCGTCAGCACCTTTACCACTATTGTCGATGTTGAAGTTGTTCCAATCCTCACCCAGCCCGAAGGCTAGGTGCAACATCGCGCCAGCACCCTCTACAACGGGGCAGATAATTAGTGTTCCAATCCTCACCCAGCCCGAAGGCTAGGTGCAACGCAATGTTCGGGCAGATGTCTATCGCCGGATATATGTTCCAATCCTCACCCAGCCCGAAGGCTAGGTGCAACAAGACGCAAGTGGTAACATTATCGGCGATTGGAGTCCTGTTCCAATCCTCACCCAGCCCGAAGGCTAGGTGCAACCTGGCTATGCTCTAGTCGATCGGACGGTATCCAAAGTTCCAATCCTCACCCAGCCCGAAGGCTAGGTGCAACATAATCATCTTTAGCGGCACTGCGAAACATATTATATTTTGTTCCAATCCTCACCCAGCCCGAAGGCTAGGTGCAACCCTGTCGAGGTTGGCGGTCTGTCGGATTTTGCTGAGTTCCAATCCTCACCCAGCCCGAAGGCTAGGTGCAACCCAGTTCAACCGTGGTGACTGGGCAGAGGCTAAGGCTAAGTTCCAATCCTCACCCAGCCCGAAGGCTAGGTGCAACCGAACGACATCACTAAGTTTAATGGTTTGCTAGTCGTTCCAATCCTCACCCAGCCCGAAGGCTAGGTGCAACCTCGACGATGGTACCTTTTGCCCAAGCTTTGCTAAGGTTCCAATCCTCACCCAGCCCGAAGGCTAGGTGCAACCTAGTAGTCCTAACACCTTGATAGGGTACTACCAGTTCCAATCCTCACCCAGCCCGAAGGCTAGGTGCAACACAAGGGTTGATAAATGAGGTTAAGACGCTGAGAGTTCCAATCCTCACCCAGCCCGAAGGCTAGGTGCAACTAGCAACGGGCGACAGCACCATGCCACTACTCCAGCAGTTCCAATCCTCACCCAGCCCGAAGGCTAGGTGCAACGTCCAAGAATGGGACGGTTTGAAAGTGAAGTGATGTTCCAATCCTCACCCAGCCCGAAGGCTAGGTGCAACAATCTGTCGAAATTATACATCATCTCGGTTACTGTTCCAATCCTCACCCAGCCCGAAGGCTAGGTGCAACTTGGAGGGTGCCTAGTAGAGCCACGATGATACGTTGGTTCCAATCCTCACCCAGCCCGAAGGCTAGGTGCAACCCACTACACCACAGCAAAGCCGCAAGGTTATATGTTCCAATCCTCACCCAGCCCGAAGGCTAGGTGCAACGAAAGCTATACTATCAGAACGATACAGCAGATGTATGTTCCAATCCTCACCCAGCCCGAAGGCTAGGTGCAACATCTTTCTCTTTTATAAACTAACCCAATATAGTCAGTTCCAATCCTCACCCAGCCCGAAGGCTAGGTGCAACAGCCATCGCGGTATCAGCTATCACCCAGATACATCGGATTGTGGTTCCAATCCTCACCCAGCCCGAAGGCTAGGTGCAACATTGCCTAAGCGATCTTGCTTAGGAGCTTTGAACTGTTCCAATCCTCACCCAGCCCGAAGGCTAGGTGCAACGTTCGACGCTCACGAACAGGGGGCAAGGTATGGGGGTTCCAATCCTCACCCAGCCCGAAGGCTAGGTGCAACTGCTTGAGGGTAAGTCAGACTCAATAGTGACAGTAGTTCCAATCCTCACCCAGCCCGAAGGCTAGGTGCAACGAGTTTGCCGCCCACCATATCGGATACCACGTTGTGTTCCAATCCTCACCCAGCCCGAAGGCTAGGTGCAACCCGCTAGTGTAGCCATAATTGAGCATCGTGTTAGCTGTTCCAATCCTCACCCAGCCCGAAGGCTAGGTGCAACCTCAGTAATTAGAGTCAGTCGAGACAGCGATCTCGTCGTTCCAATCCTCACCCAGCCCGAAGGCTAGGTGCAACCTGGATATCCGCAGCCCAACCGAGAATATGCTGAGTTCCAATCCTCACCCAGCCCGAAGGCTAGGTGCAACCTGTTACAGGCGATCGAGTTGATTGGAACGCTGGTTCCAATCCTCACCCAGCCCGAAGGCTAGGTGCAACTTGAGTTTTCATAAACTCTAATCCGCCTGATTCATCGTTCCAATCCTCACCCAGCCCGAAGGCTAGGTGCAACAATGAGTGCATCCACTTGTGGACGGATGTAATTGTTCCAATCCTCACCCAGCCCGAAGGCTAGGTGCAACAATGTTGGCAGCTCTAGTAATGGTAGCTTGACTTCTGTTCCAATCCTCACCCAGCCCGAAGGCTAGGTGCAACCCCGAATCGCGTACCGATTGGGCTGATGCTTTGCTGTTCCAATCCTCACCCAGCCCGAAGGCTAGGTGCAACTAAGCATCGATCGATTCCTTTGTGAGTTCTCCGATCAGTTCCAATCCTCACCCAGCCCGAAGGCTAGGTGCAACAAAACTAGAAGAGAAGAGAGGATGTGCCCAAGAAGTCGTTCCAATCCTCACCCAGCCCGAAGGCTAGGTGCAACGTAAAAAGCTAGGTTACCACCACGCATGGGCAAAATACAAGGCTGTTCCAATCCTCACCCAGCCCGAAGGCTAGGTGCAACTCCTCAATGCCCTTCGTACCCTTTACATAAGTGGTGTTCCAATCCTCACCCAGCCCGAAGGCTAGGTGCAACATCGTAACCGAATATAACGATCGCAGCAAAATTAACGTTCCAATCCTCACCCAGCCCGAAGGCTAGGTGCAACGGAGTAATAATCGAATACCAATACTCATCTTGATAGTTCCAATCCTCACCCAGCCCGAAGGCTAGGTGCAACATGAGAGGCATGAACTAATGACGACTATCAGAGACAGTTCCAATCCTCACCCAGCCCGAAGGCTAGGTGCAACCGGCATCATACATTCGATCGACCGCTTTAGTTTGTTCCAATCCTCACCCAGCCCGAAGGCTAGGTGCAACCTAGACACCGATCGAATCGTCATCACCAATTACGTTCCAATCCTCACCCAGCCCGAAGGCTAGGTGCAACAAAGCAGATCGCCGACTACGTTTCCACTTTCTGGTTCCAATCCTCACCCAGCCCGAAGGCTAGGTGCAACGATGGTTTGTACCGCGCTTTAGTGCATCCCACATTCCTGTTCCAATCCTCACCCAGCCCGAAGGCTAGGTGCAACGTCGCACACTTCAAAAAACAAGTGCTCGCGCTGATGTTCCAATCCTCACCCAGCCCGAAGGCTAGGTGCAACATAGACCTTAGTTTGCATCGATTGGTTCAATCGGATGTTCCAATCCTCACCCAGCCCGAAGGCTAGGTGCAACTTGACATCGGGCGGGACGCTCTTCTTCCAAGTGTTCCAATCCTCACCCAGCCCGAAGGCTAGGTGCAACATACAGTTAAATTCGCATTGAGCAGCAAACTAAAGAGTTCCAATCCTCACCCAGCCCGAAGGCTAGGTGCAACAGTCGGAATTAAGTCCTTTAGATAGACTTTTGGGTTCCAATCCTCACCCAGCCCGAAGGCTAGGTGCAACGATCGAGTCTACATAGCAGCGCGAGACAAGAGCGGTTCCAATCCTCACCCAGCCCGAAGGCTAGGTGCAACGGCGGTGATTTCAAACCTGCTCTCAGTAAAGATTTCAGGTATCACTTGCGCGAACCCCCGCTTTCTGACTCCAATCGCTAGATTCAAAAACACCGCCAACATAACTCAAAGCATTATACAGTATAGGATCGCGAACCTCCCAGGGTTTTCGACATCACTATCGGTTCGCGAAATTCTACAGTCATCTGGAGACGATCGAAATAAAACAGCAAAACTATCAAATAATCAAAGGTCGCTCGAAATCTAGATAACTATCGATTCCAAAACACTCTAAATGTTCTAACCTTGGCGCGGGTAAACGATATAGCCGGATACTATCCGTACTTGCGTCGATAGTTTTGAGCAATCGATCGCGCAAAGTCTCATACTGGGAATCACTGACTCTGCATTCAAACACAGAATACTGCACGCGCTGTCCGTAATCTTTACAGATCGTCGCCACTTTCCGCAACCGTCGTCGTCCTTCCTTCGTTTCCGTATTCACATCATAAGTGACTAAGATATCCATTAGTTTACTTATGAATAAACGGTTGATAACTGGGGACATCTCCCCTAAGATGCCGAGCCAGCAATCTTGCTTGGACGTGAGGTACTAACCCAAATGGTGCTTTTGAATCAATAATCTGATGAGGTACTTCCTCCTGTTTTCGGTTTTGGTATGCTTCGAGTAAGGTTCGCCTAGCGTCATCTGCCAGCAGCACGGCACCACCAGGACGCGAAACGAAATCTTTCGGTTGAATCTGCTTACGATTGATTAAATTCAATACCAATCTGTCCGCAAATGGAGCGCGAAGCTCCTCCATCAGATCGAGAGCTAGAGCAGGTCTACCAGGACGCAAAGCGTGTAAAAATCCCATCTGCGGGTCTAATCCCACCCCTTCACAAGCAGCGACACAATCGTTTTTTACTAATGTATAAACGAAAGACAATAGAGCATTAATCGGAGCGCGAGGTGGGCGTTTATTGCGATCGAGTAGTTTAAAAGTTTCGCGATTAGCTTTAATCATGCAGCTAAAACTGCCAAAATAAGTTTTTGCTGCGTAGCCCTCAATCCCCCGCAAAGTATCTAAATCTGGGGCTGATTCTGCCTTCTGGATCGAATCAGCGTGAACTTGAGCCGTATCTAATAAACTTTGTTTGTTAACCCCATGTGTAGCCTCTCGTGCGGCTCTCATTACCACAGTTCGGGTGTTTTGGAGCTTTCCGGCGATCGCATTCCGCGCAATTGCCAGTGCCATTTTCGGGTCATTCAAAGCCTGATATTGAGCCTGACGGAGCAACACATTTCCCGTCGTCGAGCCTGTCATTCGTCCCCTAAATTGCCCGTATTCTGACAGCCAAATCAAACTGCGTCCATCCTCACCACAACGATGGATTAAATAGGGACTCATTAGCACATTGCCAAAGGTGACGATACTACCAAGATGATGGAGCGGGATTTGTTTGCGGACTTCTTTCTCGATCTCGATTTTGAGGGTTTCATGGTCGAGTCGCAGGTACGCACCTTGAGTTTGAATGTAGAGAGTATTGAGGAGTTGTTTCATAGAGGTGAGTCAATCGCAAATAGACTATTTTGATGGCTAGTGCGGGTGAAATCTGCTAGCGCACTTGGCATACAGGCATCGATTAACGAGCAGTCTTCACACCGTTGGTCATTAACTGGTGGCGGTAACTGTTGGGTCACAGACAATTGACGAATAGCGATAATCGTCGCCTGGGTTTGCGATCGCAAGTTAGCATCGAGGGTAACTTCCCGCCGTCGTTTGGAAGCGGCATGATAAATCGCGCCTGTCGGGATAGCACAATTCAACATTTCTTCGAGGCAAAGTGCCTGGGCGCAAAGTTGGATATTATCGGCGAGCCGGACTTTTTTGGTGCCAGATTTGTATTCGACTGGATAAGGGATACCATCGCTCCCAAATTCCACTACGTCGGCAATACCTCTAATTCCCAGTTGATGCGACCATAGTGGCAGAGCGCGTTCGACTCGAATATCAGCAATCTGGTCGTCATTGGGAATATCGACTTTTTGGTGTACTCGCTGCCCCCGTAAGGTGTAGAGATTTTCGTCCCAAACTTGCTCGATGTGGATCAGCCCGTACTGGCGCGGACAGTATGCGTAGTGCTGGAGGGCACTGAGCATGATGTAGTTATCTTCAGATTCCATAGCCGATTCCTGTAGTAGCAGGGGTAAAGAGGGTTTGTGGAATCTCTACCCCTGGAAGTTAGAGAGAACTAATCAGTTACTAATTTGGTCAGATTTACCCCATCTGGTAATTCACCATCGTTAATCGTGACTGTATAGTCGCTAAATTTACGCGGTACAGTACTATCGATCGTCAGTTGTGTTTTGATGCGATCGAATAATTTATGCGCTGGTGCATTACCCAATTTGTTTTCATGGGAGAAGATATATAAACCACGCAGAGCCATTAACCCACGACTAGCAGATCGATCGAGATCCCACATATTCATCAAAGCATCCCAAAACAAGGATAAATCTTCAGAACTTACACCTGTTTGAGTCGCTAAACATGGAGAATAAAACCCGTGTCCTTGGTACAAACCGTAAGGAATTAATGTTTTTCTTCCCATCGTTTGGAGCTTTTCACGATCTTTAGGATCGGTGACAGCAACACGAGTAATCGAGATATCTTGAGGTAATACTGGATTGATCGATCGAGCAAAAGTTAATTGAACTGGCCCACGTACTTGACCAGCATTTAAGCCAGTACTCATCACTGCTCCAAACATTCGCACGTCATAATAATTAGCACACATCCAAGTTCTAGCCTTTTCAGTATTGGCTCGATTCTTATCGGGTTTGCCAGCTTTTTTGACTACTGCATCAATTACTTTTTTAACCGCTTTGTTTTGATAAAGTTCGCCCATTTGTTCGTAGGCTTCTTTTAGCTCGTCTGCTGATAGTTCTCCTGTATAGTCTAATGTCGCAACTATATCTGTACTATCTTCACCGTCATTATCATTAAACGTAAAAGCACCTGGCAAAAGATGTCGATTTTCCTGAATAGCTGTAATAACTGCGGCTTCTTTAACTGGTTCGATAGCTGGTTTGCCAGTAGCTAATTTTTCCTCTGTATAAGCCCGACGAATGTTATCGTTCAGTACGCCATGATGCTCGATGAAGATCTTGAGCTTGGTTTTCTGTTCTTCTGTTGCTACATGTTCGGCAAAGGTCGAGATGTAATTACGAACCTTTCGTTTTAAACATACATCTGTTACTAATCCATGTGATGTTTCAGCATCAGTTCGAGGCATATTTCCCCCGTCTGGATCGCCATTGGGATTACCATCAGTAACATCAAATAGAATAATAAAGTCGTGGCGTTTGTTAGGATCGAGATGTACGGCAGTCATGTTATATATTTCCTGGTAAATTTTGCGCGATCTATTTAAAAATTTTTCTTGTCAAGCAGGATTTATGGCGATTGATTTAATACTTGGGAATTAGTTTTTGCATCTTTTGCCGCTTTTGCTGCATTCATTGCAGCTCGATTTGCGGCTCTTTGGTGGTAATAACCTAAAGCAAATATTGCTTGATGTCCGATATTAAGGGTATTGGGAAATTTACCATCGGTAAAATGAGACATAATCTCCTCTAATTGCTCCTCACGTAGCTTATTAATCCCAGGTGAATTCTTCCGCAACTTGCCTAAGTGAGTTTGAACACCTCGCATTAGTGGTGAGAAAGCCTTTGCAGGGGTACTAGAAGCAGCACCGTAATATCGATCGACTAAAGAAGCATTAATATTACCCAAAGCAGAGCGTTGAATTGCTTCTAATTCGGCTAACAATCGTCCACAATGATAAGCGGCTTTTTCCTGTCCTTCTAATTGAGGATTAAGGGTTAGTGATTCCATCTCGGACATGGCAATTTTTCCTTGACTAATTAAGATAATTTTGATAAAAGCAGCGCGAGGATAAGTGATATCCTGTTCGGCACGGTTACGATTGACTAATTTGATTAATAAGTCATCAGATAGTCGGCTACCGTGGAGAGCATGGCGAATTAGTGCGGTAGGAACTGTAGATTGCATTTCCTTATTAGCATCACGGTAAACACTAGCAGCTAGAGCATAGATATTCATCGGCTTGCCAATTACGCCATCGTTATTGACTATTCTTTGATTGGTGAACCATTCTCGAAGATGTCCTTCAACGTTGGAAATACTAGTTTCTAACCAATCACGTATAACCGATCGAGCCATACTCGCACTGAGCGATAAAGCATAAAAATCTTGACTCTTGACACCGTACATCTGACTAGCAGAGAGTGGAGATTCTAAGAGATTTTTTACCTCCTCAATCGTGGGATCTTTTAGTAGATTAATAAAATCAGAATCAATTTCTTCTTTCGTCCAAAATACATAAGCTGTAGAGCCGATATAAATTCGATGTCGATTGTCTGCCAAAAGATGGTTCAGGGCTTTTGCAAATTTCTCAGCCGCACTTCTAGAAATAGGTGAGGTAAGAGAATTCTTTAATCCATAAGATGTAAATGGATCTGAGTTTGCAGAGACTAAAGCGGTTCCTGATGGTTGTCCACCAATTAATCCCTTGATTAATAATGGCATTCTTTGAACAACTAAACCTTCTTCTCCTGTAATCAGACAAGTTGCCATCGCACCAGATTCTTTGCTATCTTCTCTTTCACCAGATGTTAGCTTTGCCCAAAATTGTTCGATTTGATGATTACTCGATCGAGCATCAGCAATAATTACCCCATCGACTTGAAAGGTAATATTATCGCTAGCATCAAACTTATCAATTTTGAAGCCAGAGGGTAAACAATCTGCTAATTTTTCTGGTTGCCAACCATTCAAGAATATTTGAATGGCTTGCAATTTTGGATCTTGGGTTGCTTCCCAACATTTTTGGATTAAGTCCTTAAACTGCTGATGACAATCAGCCACTCGATCAAGTTTAGAATCTGGGCGAGGAATCCCTAATACATATTCAGCACTATCCGCTAATAATTTAGGTTTAATCCCTACAGTTCTTCCCACAAAAGGCACAATAAAAGGATTACCTCGCTTATTAGCTTTAGTATCTCCACCTAATGGGACAAAATTTCCCTTGAGAGTTCCATCTAGATTTAGATCGATCAGATAGCGAATCTTCAACTCTGCATACATTGCAGGCGGTAAAGTCATTTGCTCATCAGCAAAGTCCTTTAATTTGGTTAGAATCATGCTGCTACCTCTGGAATGCGTAAAACACCTTTGTCTAACCGCGCTCGAAAAAATTTCGGTTTGGCAGTACCAGTGGTGACTTTGCTGCCATTTTCATCATGCGTGAGAAACTCTAATTGTTTGGCTTCAGAATCGACGATAAAATCTAAATCCCACAGCATCAAACCTAGCTCATCGCTATGATTAATCGTCTGCTCCTCACCATTCGGCGCATCAAAGAAAGCACTAAATTCTCGCGTACCCAAGTAGGGTTGATGATGACATTGCCCTTTCTTCACCCTGCGCCTAAACTGGTCGCGATATTTAGCTACATCCGCATTAGCGTGAGCTTTGAGGACGACATCAGCCGTAATAATGTAGGCAACATCTCGCAGACAGAGTGAATGACGCTGAGATCTGTCGTCATCAGCAAAGTAATGATAATCCTCAGACTTCGCCGCACTCGCACTTTGCCAGCTATTCGTCTCATTCCGCAAAATCGAAAAGTGACGAATCGGCTTTAACACTTTAATTTCTCGCACTTTCCAGGTAAATTCCGGCTTCCAAAAGATGGCTTCTAATACGCCTCGCGCCGCACTAGGAGTCATAACAGGGTAACTTACCCGCTCGGCACCAAATTCAGGGCGAGTGAAGAGTGCGCCCCGTTCGCTCCAAACTTTCACCACTAACGGTGACATATTTTCATCCTTCATAGTTTTCCCTTCGTGTATTGCAAATAGCTTGTCCTTCATCAGTAAATGGATTCGCTAGGCTCTCAAGTTCTGCAATCTTATCTGACTGGAACGCAAGAGTATGGTGGACTGTCATTTCTAGTTCTTGTAGTTGGTACTTAATATCGTCAATCATGCAAAGCATTTGAGTTACTGAAGTATTACAAGATTTCATGTCTTTACTGCAAAGCGAACTACTTGCTTCCGATTATAGACCAAAATCTATGTTACTAGTTACATCTAAATGGAATCTTTTGGACTGTCAGGTGAGTCGTAATGACTTACCTGACAGAAACTACGGCAGTAGTCACATCTAAATGGTTCCAATCCTCATTTGCCAATCTTGGCAAATGCTTTCTGAATTTACACCTTAACACTGTATAGCTCCTATCCGTAATAACTAAAAAATCAAATCCGCAGGATCGCGAACGATCGCATTTGCCCCCATCGATATGCCCATGACATCGTGATAGCCTCCTTCCCATAGCCAAATTCCAGGCGAGATTTCTCGTCGCACATCTGCGGATTGTTTGAATTCCCGATCGCGCAAACTCACCAAATAGGGCTGAAGAGCCTGATAATCTGCCGATTTCAATCCGTACCGCTCGATGTTTTTAAGTAATTTTTTTGCTATGGCGTCATACGCGATCGCAACTGGGTGAGTAATATCCTGAATCAATTGGAATTTTTCGGCTGTCTCTGGATAATTGAGGATTTTTCGACATGCTTGAACCTCCTTGCCATCTGTAGTATCTACCCCTTGATATAGTGCCCGAAAATATGTCTGAAATATACCTGGATTATCGAAATCTGGATTTTGTTTAATTAAGTTTGCAGTCTGCGAGATTGCTGTGGCATATTCCCCCGTTGGCATGTTGCCATCTTCGGGCGTAAATATCACTACCCGCCCCTTCCCGATAATTTTGCCTTCGCGGTTACATCGCCCTGCGGCTTGGACGATCCGATCGAGTGGCCCCAAAGCCCGATATACTAGCGGAAAATCTAAATCCACTCCAGCTTCGACTACTTGGGTAGAAATTAACCAGCATGGCAATTTATTCGTTAATCTCGATCGAACTTCCGCCAATACCTGCCGTCGATGGGCACCACAAAGCAACGTAGATAGATGAAATAGTCCGTCTGGCTCAACAGTACTCTGAAACTCCTTCAGCAGCTCCAGAGCATCTTTACGAGTATTCAGGATCGCCAAACCCTGTTGACTATCCCCCGCATCAGCCACGACATCCGCCCAACTCCAATTACGTTCGGGGATTTCATACTTCACGCGGCTCAGATGCCGAAAATGGGCTGTAGCCGTCGCAGGTTGAATAATATCTTTGACACTAGAAAATCCCTTGAGATAAGGATTATCACCTTCTAAAGCTGGTTGAGTTGCCGTACACAGAACGACAGTAACGTGATATCGATCGACCAATTCCTGCAATACATTAACGATCGGTTCTAGCAATCTAATCGGTAAAGTTTGCACTTCATCCAAGACAATTACACTATTCACAATATTGTGTAACTTGCGACAGCGACTGGTTTTGTTGTGAAACAAGCTCTCAAATAGTTGTACCGTAGTGGTAACAATTAATGGTGCATTCCAGTTCTGAGTTGCCAATCTCGCTCGTGCTTGCTCTGCTCTGGCATCTTCATCGTCTACTTTAGATTTCGTCGCGCTATGGTGTTCTAAAACCACTGCTTCACCAAATATTTCTCGATAAACACCCACTGTCTGTTCGATGATACTGGTGAAAGGTACTGCAATAATTACTCGATCGAGTTGATGTTTTTCAGCGTGCTTGAGTGCAAAGGCTAATCCACTTCTAGTTTTTCCCCCACCTGTCGGTACTGCTAGTCTAAATACACCTGTAGCTTGCTCTGCTGCTTCAAGACAACTTTGATAAACTTCCGAGCGAACTCGATTAACCTCTTGCTGCTGTGGATTAAGATCGGGCAGCTTCTCAACTACGTCAGCCAACATCTGAGTCTGGCTGTCTTCTAGCTTTGTCCACAGATCTGTTACAGTTGCTACTGGTGTTCTTTGAAGAGATTGCTGTGGATCGAAATGTGATTCAGTATCTAAGTAATCTGCATCCAGCAGACAAGAAAATAACAAACGAATGAATAACTCACGACTCAATTTGTCTTGGAATTCAGCCAAAATTGCAGTTATATCTGAACTAGGCTCCAATATAATACCTTCTTTTTCCGCTGTATCCAGGATAGCTAAGTCGGCTGCTTCACTCTGAGGATCGGCTAGCCGAGATTTTAGTTTACTTACGCATGGTAATCCTGCATGATGTCCAGCAATAATAAATGCTAAGGGAGCTAGAGATAATTTTGCTGCTAACTTTGCTCCATGAATAGCATGAGGAACACTCTTTGCATGTTTATTTCCCAATGCACACTGCTTTAAGTATTCTTGAAAATCAGGATTGTACTTACCCAAGTCATGCCACAATCCTGCATAGTAACCGAGCTTTCCTGCCTGAAGCTTGTTCGCAGATGTCTCGGTTAAATTTGCCACTTTAGTTAGATGTTCTTTTAATCCATGCCACTGAGCAGAACCTTTCGGTGGCGTATGTGCAAAAAAGTTGGATGTCATGTTGTAAATATCAAAAATACTCTATCGATATAGTACATCCTAATTATCCCAACCCTAACTTTTGTAAGTATACATAATACTAGTTCGCATATCTCTACATAAGGTCGCACGAACAGTGTACTCGGGATAGCTACAGGATACGTGTAAAAACCTGCAAGATGACACTCAAAGCCTTATCAATAATCGCTTTGACTTTCAGCAGTTGGAACAAATCCTCTTCTTTCCAGTGACATGAAAATTGCCTGTAAATCGATCGTCAAAGTTAGGGTAAAGTGTTTGTTGATTGTCGATAAGGAAAGTCCTATTATCACACTCCAACTGATGAAGATCGATTGTAGTTAACGGGTTTAAGTCTTACAAGATGGGTGTGAGACTCTCCCGGTCGCCAATTTCCTGACGATATAAGCTGTCCTAATCGATTGCCAAACCTGGAAGGAGCATTCTGTGGTTGATTGATAAAGTTTCCTCATGAATTATCAAAATAACGAAGGTGTTATATCTTTCCGAGGGTGCCTCGAAGGGAGTAGCAATGCTTCCAGCGATCGTACTGCTTGTTTCTTTTGAATGAAAGCCAGTCTAGGCAAGACTTAAAGGGCTATCTTGCAGGTTTTTACACGTATTCTGTCGCAACGCCAATTAGTTATGATAAGAACCTGTTACAAGGGTTGAGTAGCAATGGAACCAAAAAACCAGCTCGAAGGGTTTAGAGTTTAGCGGCTAAACTCCCCGAAATTGAGGCTCAACCTACACTAATTATCATCTGTATAGCTCTCGGTCGGACTTGTGTCGGAGGTCTAAGGGACTAAACGCAAAAACCC
>ENA-OBIT01000623-OBIT01000623.1-metagenomes-genome-assembly--contig:-NODE-623-length-15132-cov-4.36161_pt1 | contig 15132 bp, 16 predicted proteins | sample MGYA00153386_OBIT01 | MGnify analysis MGYA00153386
AGGGCAGCGACCGCAAGGTGATCTTCCAGGGCGTGCACCAGCTGATGGGCAGCGATCTGGGCCCGAAGTGGGCGCCTGGCGAAGAAAAGGGCAGCAAGATGGTGTTCATCGGCATCGACATGCCCAAGGATGTGCTGCTGCAAGGCATGGAACAGTGCCTGGTGTGACGGTGCCGCAGCCCTGGGCACACGCCGGCACGGCCAGAGCAGTGCCGTCGCTACAATCCGCGCGCTTTGAAGGACGGCCCTATTCCCGCGGCGCAATATTCCCGGGCGGCCATGTCAGCCACCGTGTGCCCCGACGGGCAAGGAGAATTCCGTGACCAAGCCCAAGGCCAAGGCCCCCGCCGCCAAGCCCGCGGTCAGGAGCGCCGAGCCCGCCGCAGCCGCGCCGGCCGCAAAGGTTGGAAAGACCGCAATGGCCGCATCAGCCGCGCAAGACGCTACCAAACCCGTTGCCAAGAAAGCCGCCACCCCAGTGGCAAAGGCGGTTTCCAAACCGATCAACAAGCCGGCCAGCAAACCAGCCGCCAAGTCAACCCCAAAATCTGTCGCCAAACCCGTGCCCCCTACCGTTTTGAAGACCCCCCCCGCCGTGGCGCCGACCCCCGCCGCCAAGGCTGCAGCGAAACCAGCCGCAAGCCCTGCAGCCAGCACGGCCGCCGCGGCCGCTGTGGCCGCTGTGGCCACGGCGGCGACCCCTGCGGCGGCCAAGTCCGCCGTGGCAGCGCCCAAGCCGGCCAAGTCGCCGTCGCGTTCATCCACACGAGGCCTGCCCGTCGTTGCGCCTGCGTCGCCGCCGTCCAACCGCTTCACCGACCGCTTCGCCCCGGCCCGCCACGTCAAGGCGCCCGACCCCATCGAGGTGCAGAAATCGTCCTACAAGGCTGACCCCAAGCTGGTCAACGCCTGGAAATCCAAGCCCGGCCGCGAGCTGACGGTGCCCGAACTGCTGGCCATGCCCGACAGCGAGTACCTGAACGAAAAGCAGGTGGAGTTCTTCCGCGCCTTGCTGCGCGGCCAGCGCGACGAGCTGCTGTCCAACGCCGGCGAAACCACCGAGCACCTGCGCGAAGACACCACCATCGTGCCCGACCCGGCCGACCGCGCCACCATCGAGGAAGAACACGCGCTGGAGTTGCGCACCCGCGACCGCGAGCGCAAGCTGTTGAAGAAGATTTCGCAGTCACTCATTCGGCTGGACAGCAACGAATACGGCTTTTGCGACGAAACCGGCGAGCCCATCGGCCTGAACCGCCTGCTGGCCCGCCCCACGGCCACGCTGTCGCTTGAGGCTCAGCAGCGTCGGGAGCTGAAGCAGAAGATGTTCGGCGACTGAGTCCTGGCTGGCACTTTCATCTGGCCGACATATTGCAGCGCCATGGCTGACAACGACAAGAGCGAGAGCTTCTTCCGCAAGGTGGTGCGCTTCGTTGCGAACCCGGCCACCGACTGGACCGAGATCAGCACGCGCCAGGAGGACACGCGCGAACTGGACCTGGAGAAGTCCGAGCTCAAGGCCATGATCGAGCGCAAGCGTCGTAACGACTTCGTGCGCAAACGTGAATTCGACATGCTGCGCCAGGTGCGACGCGAAGGCTTGTCGCCCGAGCAGCTGGCCGCGCTGGGCGGCAGCTCGCGGCTGGACGACTCCGAGGCGCGCAACCCCGAGAGCAAAGCCTTCCGGCCCGATGGCGTGAAGGAAAAGATCGACGAGATCGAACAGCAGATGGTGGGCGACGGCTTCTCCAGCACCAGCCGCCGGGGGGCGGCCAGCACGATGGCCGCGCCGATGATCCGCGAGCTGCCCCGCTTGCCAGACACCTTCGCCAGCAGCGGCGCGGCAACCGCCCCGACCACGTTGTCACCGCTCGACTTGGCCCCGGCAGCCGCGCCGTCGCCGGTGCAGATGTTGTCCACCGGCCTGCCGCCGTTGGCCCCTGCCGCCGTCGGGTCGTTCGGCAGTCCGCCTCACAGCAGCGGCGATGCCCACCGGTTCAACAGCCCGTCCGCGCTGGAAGTCAGCGACGTGCTGCACGACCCCGAACTCGACGAGGCCGTGATCGCCTTCGCCAACGCCGACTTCACGCAGTGTGAAGACGCGTTGAACAAGCTGACTGCCAAAGACGGCAGCCGCGCCCAGCATGCCGAGACGTGGTTGGTGTTGTTCGACCTGTACCGCGCCACTGGCCAGCAGCAGCGCTTTGAGAGCCTGGCCATGGACTACGCGCAGCAGTTCGGCTGGTCGGCGCCGCAGTGGTATTCACTGCCGAGGCTGGTGGCCGACGCCGCGGCTGAAGAACCCATGTTGACTGCCGGCCAGGCCAGCCACGGCAGCAGCACCGAGGTTGGCTGGATCTGCCCCGCGCATCTGGACATTGAAGCCGTCGGCCGGCTGCGGTCGCAGGCCCTGCAGCTTCCGTTGCCTTGGGTGTTCGACTGGGGACAGCTGGTGCGCATCGACGCCGAGGCAGCGATGCAGCTGTCGATGCTGTTCCGCCTGTGGGGCGGGCAAGCGCTTGAAATGCGCTGGCTGGCTGGCAACCGCCTTTTCGCCACGCTGCACGATGCTGCGCCCACGGGCGTGCGTGATGCCGACCCCGCTTTCTGGTTGACCCGGCTGGACGCGCTGCGCCTGGCGAACCGGGCCGATCAGTTCGACGAAGCCGCCCTCGACTACTGCGTCACCTACGAGGTCTCGCCGCCTTCATGGGAACCGGCCCGCTGCAAGGTCACGATCAGCAACCCGGGCCTGTCCACGCGCACGCCCGCGCTGTCGATGATCCGCGAGGTGTCCACCAGCTTTATGGAATCCGGTCCGGCCGACGAGGGTGTGGATGGCGTGGAGATGGCGCACGTCGAACTGTCGGGTCAGTTGGTGGGTGACATCGCCGCAACGCTGGTCAAGCTGAACAACGAATTGGGCAACGCACCGGTCGTCAGTGTGTCGTGTGCGCGCCTGATCCGGGTGGACTTCATTGCGGCGGGCGATTTGCTGAACTGGGTGCTGTCCAAGCGAACCGAAAGCCGCAGCGTGCATTTTGTGGACACCCACCGTCTGATCGCGTTGTTCTTTGGGGCCATGGGGATCAACGAACATGCCAAAGTGCAGGTTCGAAAAGTATGAAATGGCGCCCCCAGGCTTGTCGAAGCGGCTTTACCACCCCCCGGGGGGCTCACGCAGCGGTCTGGCAGAGCCGGTTCCGCGAGTGGCCCTGACTGGACCACCGCACTGACCTCATGGAAACTTATCACGGCACCACCATCCTCAGCGTTAGGCGCGGACCCCTCGTGGCCCTGGGCGGTGACGGCCAGGTAACCTTGGGCAATATCGTCGTCAAGTCCAGTGCGCGCAAGGTGCGCAAACTGCACCGCGAACAGGTTCTGGCGGGTTTTGCCGGCGCCACGGCCGATGCCTTCACCTTGTTCGAACGCTTCGAGGCCAAGCTGGAAAAACACCAGGGTCACTTGCAGCGCGCGGCCATCGAACTCACGAAGGACTGGCGCACCGACCGCGTGCTGCGCCGGCTTGAAGCCATGCTGGCCGTGGCCGACCGCGAATGCTCACTCATCATCACCGGCAATGGCGATGTGTTGGAGCCCGAATTCGGCATCGTGGCCATCGGCTCCGGCGGCGCTTTTGCGCAGGCCGCCGCCAGGGCGCTGCTGGAACATACCGAGATGACGCCTGCGCAGATCGTCAAGCGTTCGCTGGAAATTGCGGGCGACCTGTGCATTTACACCAACCAGCACCACACGATTGAGGTGTTGGTTTGAGCCCGGGGCCGAGCGGCGGGCCGCCCCAAGCCGGCCCGCACCCACCCCGCGGGATCGATCGTTGTGCGCCCCCGACGAGGCACTTGAGTGAGCATGACACCGCAAGAAATTGTTTCAGAGCTGGATCGCCACATCGTCGGCCAGCACGCAGCCAAGCGGGCCGTGGCGATCGCGCTGCGCAATCGCTGGCGCCGCCAGCAGGTCGAGCCTGGGCTGCGCGCAGAAATCACACCGAAGAACATCCTCATGATCGGCCCGACCGGCGTGGGCAAGACTGAAATCGCGCGCCGCCTGGCGCGTTTGGCCGACGCACCTTTCATCAAGGTGGAAGCCACCAAGTTCACCGAGGTGGGCTACGTGGGCAAGGACGTCGACACCATCATCCGCGACCTGATGGAAGTGGCGGTGAAAGAAGAACGCGAACGACAGATGCGCCGCAAGCGCGCGCTGGCCGAAGACGCCGCCGAAGAGCGTGTGCTGGACATTCTGGTGCCGCCGCCGCGCGACGTGCGCCCGGCCGTCGCCAGCGCCGAGCCGACCAGCCCCGACAACACCGCCCGTCAGGTGATGCGCAAGCGCCTGCGCGAAGGATTGCTGGACGACAAGGAGATCGAGATCGACGTGGCCGAGGCCAAGCCCTCATTTGAGATCATGAGCCCGCAAGGTGTACCGGGCATGGAAGAGATGGCCGAACAGCTCAAGGGCCTGTTCAGCCAGATGGGCCAAAACCGGCGCCAGACGCGCAAGCTCGGCATCGGCGTGGCTATGAAGATGCTGGTCGACGAAGAAGCCACCAAGCTCGTCAACGAAGACGACATTCGCGCGGCCGCGGTGGCGCAGGCTGAAGGCAGCGGCATCGTCTTCATCGACGAGATCGACAAGGTGGCTTCGCGCAGCGACCACGGCGGCGCCGAGGTCAGCCGCCAGGGCGTGCAGCGCGATTTGCTGCCGCTGGTGGAAGGCACGGCAGTGCACACCAAGTACGGCATCGTCAAGACCGACCACATCCTGTTCATCGCCAGCGGCGCCTTCCACCTGGCCAAGCCCAGCGACCTGATTCCCGAGTTGCAGGGTCGATTCCCTATCCGTGTCGAACTCGGCTCGCTCAGCGTCGATGACTTCGAGGCCATCCTCACCAGCACCCACGCCAGCCTGGTGCGCCAGTATCAGGCCCTGCTGGCCACCGAGGGCGTCACACTGGACATCACCCCCGAAGCCGTGCGCCGCCTGGCCGAGATTGCTTTTGACGTGAACGAGCGCACCGAGAACATCGGCGCCCGCCGTCTGGCCACGGTGATGGAACGCCTGCTTGACGAGATCAGTTTCGACGCCCCCAACCGCAGTGGTCAGACCGTGGTGCTGGATGCGGACGTGGTGAACGCGCGGCTGGCTGAGTTGTCGAAAAACGAAGACCTGTCCCGGTTCATTTTGTAAGAGGCACTGCACTGCACTGCATGCCTGCGTGCCAGCTGGGCTGCGCCGGCGCAGCCTGAACCGCAGGCCGGCAGCGCGCCGTGCGGCGACAATCTGCGCATGCTGACCCCTGCCTACACGGCCCCCGCCCGCTTCGACGACCCAGCCGCCGCGCTGCATCTGGTGCGCCACATCTACGACACCAGCGTGACCCACTTGCGCGACACGCTGCGGCGCTTCGTGGCCGGCGACACATTGGCTGACCGCGTGCGGGCTTGCTACCCGTTTGTGCGCATCCGCACCGAAACCGTGGCCCGCGCCGACTCGCGCCTCAGTTATGGCTTCGTGGCCGGCCCGGGCGTTTTCGAAACGACACTGACGCGGCCCGAGCTGTACGCCAGCTACTACACCGAGCAGTTCCGCCTGCTGCTGCGCAACCACCGTGTGTCGATCGAAGTCGGCACCAGCACACAACCGATCCCGGTTCATTTTTCGCTGACCGAGCACGACCATGTCGAAGGCTCGATCAGCCCCGAGCGGCGGCTGCTGATGCGCGACCTGTTCGACCTGCCCGACCTGGCGGCCATGGACGACGGCATTGCCAACGGCACCTACGTGCCCAGGGCCGGCGAAGCCCAGCCCCTGTCGCTGTTCACGGCGCCGCGGGTGGACTATTCACTGCACCGGCTGCGCCACTACACCGGCACCGTGCCAGAGCATTTCCAGAACTTCGTGCTGTTCACGAACTACCAGTTCTACATCGACGAATTCATCAAGCTCGGGCACGCGTTGATGGCCGACCCGGCGTCGGAGTACGAAGCCTTTGTCGAACCCGGCAACGTCATCACCCGGCGCAGCGGTTTGGCCGCGCGGCCCGGTGACGGGTTGGGTACGGCGCCACCGCGGCTGCCGCAGATGCCGGCCTACCACCTCACGCGGCCCGACAACAGTGGCATCACCGTGGTCAACATCGGTGTCGGCCCGGCCAATGCCAAGACCATCACCGACCACATTGCCGTGCTGCGCCCGCATGCCTGGCTGATGCTGGGCCACTGCGCCGGCCTGCGCAACAGCCAGCAACTGGGTGACTACGTGCTGGCCCACGCCTACATGCGTGAAGACCACGTGCTCGACGAGGATCTGCCGCTGTGGGTGCCCATCCCGGCGCTGGCCGAGGTGCAGCTGGCGTTGGAACAGGCCGTGGCCGACGTGACCCGGCTCGAGGGCTACGAGCTCAAGCGCATCCTGCGCACCGGCACCGTCGCGAGCACGGACAACAGGAATTGGGAACTGCTGCCCAACCGCGCCATCACCACGCCCGAGCGCCGCTTCAGCCAGAGCCGCGCCGTGGCGCTGGACATGGAAAGCGCCACCATCGCCGCCAACGGTTTCCGTTTCCGCGTGCCTTACGGCACCTTGCTGTGCGTGAGCGACAAACCCCTGCACGGCGAGATCAAGCTGCCCGGCATGGCCAACCACTTTTACCGTGAACGGGTCGACCAGCACCTGCGCATCGGCATGCGCGCCATCGAGCTGCTGCGCGAGGAACGCTCGGGCAGCCTGCACAGCCGCAAGCTGCGCAGTTTTGCCGAGGTGGCGTTTCAGTAAGCACGCCTGTCAGGGCGGTGCGGGCAAGCCGCGTATCGCCAAACAACCCAGCAGCGGCCCCAGCGCCAGCCAGGGCAGTAGCTGGGCCAGGGGCACGGTCTGCGCCAGGCGCACGAACAGATCGATGGCCGGCGCCGAGATGGCGAAGCCGATGCTGTCGACCAGCGTCAGCACGTTGCCCGCCGACCCGCGCGGTGCATCGGTTGCCGTCAGCGCGCTTAGCTGCGCCGAGTGGCCACGCGCAACCGAAGAACACGCGCTGAGCTGGGAAGCGGTCGGCGTGGGCCAGCATGGCAAACACCAGGGTGCCCGCAAGGAGCCGGCCTGCTGCGCCACGGTCAGGGTGCCGACGGCGGCGCCATTGGCGGACGTTCCCCGCATGAAGTCCCCGGCGGTTCCGGGGGCAGGCAACGGCGGATAGGATCCAGGGTTGCCCGAGAAACTTTCCAGGTCAGGCGCGGTTCAAGGCCACGCTGCAGAGCCCTTTATCTCGTGGCGCCGACGCAGTGTTTGTATCGGCGTCCGGGCAGGCACGGGTGCACATCGCCCTGCACAAAACCTTTCGGCTTGAATTTCAATCGGCCCTGCTCTGGGGCCCTATCGGGACCGTCCATGGACACCATCGCGCCGCTCTGGCTTTGGCTTTTTTTCATCGCGTCAGTCATTGCGGCGCTGTTCGTCGACTTCGTCGTGCTCAAGAAGCAAGGCGCGCACACGGTGTCGGTCAAGGAGGCGGTGAACTGGTCGATCGTCTGGGTGGCGCTGAGCTTCGCGTTCAACGCCCTGTTTTGGTGGGCCGTGTACCAAGACCACGGCAGCCAGGTGGCCAATACCAAATCGCTTGAATTCCTGACTGGTTACCTCATCGAGAAGAGCTTGGCGGTGGACAACATTTTTGTCTTCCTGATGATCTTCACCTACTTCGCCGTGCCGCCGGAATTTCAGAAGCGCGTGCTGATGATCGGCATCATCGGCGCCATCGTGCTGCGCACGATCATGATCCTCTTGGGGTCGTGGCTGATCGCGCAATTTCACTGGGTGCTATACATCTTCGGCGCGTTCCTGTTCTTGACGGGCGTGAAGATGTGGTGGGCCGCCGGGCAGGAGCCCGACCTCGAGAGCAACCCAGCATTGAAGTTGCTGCGCCGCTTCTTGCCGGTCAGCAGAAACTTTGACGGCGAAAAATTCTTCACCATTGAAAACGGCAAAAGGATTGCCACGCCGCTGCTGCTGGTAATTGCGTTGGTGGGCATGACCGATGTCATCTTTGCGGTCGACTCGATTCCGGCCATCTTCGCCATCACGATGGACCCGTTCATCGTGCTCACATCCAACATCTTCGCCATCCTGGGCTTGCGCGCGATGTACTTCCTGCTCGCCGCGGTGGCCACCAAGTTCCACCTGCTGAGCTACGGCCTGGCCGTGGTGCTGGTCTTCATTGGCACCAAGATGATGCTGATCGACATCTACAAGATCCCGGTGGCGGTGTCGCTGGGGGTGGTGGTCGCCATCCTGGCCATCACCATGGTCTGGAGTTTGAAAACGGCGCCGAAGATCCGGAGCAAGGGCGACGTCTGACTTCTAACGCCGGCGCGGGCCCAACGCGCCGGCCCCGCTTGATCATCGCCGCTTTATCATCGGGCCCCATGCAATCCGGCCCCGGCGACCTTGCGCAAGTGCGCTTCAACAACGCGCTGGCCCTGTTTGAGGAGTTTGTCCGGGCCACGGCTCGGAACGCCGATGCCGCCACGCTGCGCGGGCTGGAAAGGCGGTTTGCCGAGAGGGTGCAGATCCAGCCGAGCTATTGGAGCCAGATCAAGGGCCGTTCGCGGCAGATCGGCGAACGCCTGGCCAGGCAGTTCGAGCAGCTCTGCCACAAACCGGCGGGTTGGATGGACCTGCCTCACGGCCCGGCCGACGCACCAAGCGTAATGGCACAGGCCAGGGTTATGGCCACGGCCAACGACGAATCGGCCCCGCGTGACGATGACGAACGTTTTATCGTCGGCCTGGTGCTGACGTACTACCGCCGCCATCCGCAGCGTGCGCGCGTCCGCTTGCTGGACCTGCTGGGCGAAGTGCTGGTGCCTGTATCGGTGGCCGCAGCAGCATCGCCGGCGGCAACCGCTCGTTCCCCGTCAGCCCCCAGGGCCGACGACGCGCTCGCGCTGTGGCAGCGTGCGCAGCAAAGCGTGGCGCCGCTAAAGCGCAAGAAGTAGCAGCAACACCCGTGCGTCCGCGCCGTGGCAGCCCAAGGCGCTTGTGAACATAAAGCACTTGCTGATTGATAATGTTTTGTTTATCATTTGCGCAAGCCTCGGGCTACTTGCCGACAAGTCGCTTACAGCCGATCCATGCAGTTTCCCGGAGGACCATGTTTTTGTTCACCTTACCCACCGACCTGTTGCCCTCTCGCTTTGCTGCGCTGATGACTGCGGGCAGCGTGAATGAACAAGGTTCGACGCACGACGGTATCCCGCCCGGGGCGATGACGAGTTAGCTGCCACGCTTCGACCACGAGCATGGCTACTCCTCTACACGGCCCGGGTTGCACCATCAACCCGGGCCGATTCACTTTCGGCTGCCCCCACGCAAAGGAATCCACCATGAAACTGATCCTTTTGAATCGCAAGCCACGCAACCCCTTCGTCGTGGCCAGCCTGCGCCGCGCAGCCGGCAGCCACCGGCGCAGTGGCGGCGCGTCGCGGCAACAAGCCGCACGCGCCTTGCGTCACGAAGTTGATCGGCTTCGTCACAGCCCTTGAACACCGCCTGCTGGCAACTCCCCACCTGAATCGGGGTGACGCTGGCCCAGGAGAAAACCATGTTGCTGAAAGAATCACCCTGGACTGACGTGCCGCCCCGTCAATCCCTGGATCAAGGTCTGCGTGACGTGACCGCCGCATTGCTGCGCGCATTGGGCGCGTTGCTTGACCGCTGGGCCCATGGCTTGACCGCTGGACGACACCTGGATGTGCGTTATGCCCACCCGACGGTGGAGTTCCATGCCGAGGCCGGCGCATCCGACGGCGCGCTGTATATCAATGGCTGCTTGATTGGGCGCATTGAAGGCGTCAGGCGCCTGTAACGGCTTTGGCCCTTGCACGCCCATCACAAAGTCGATGCAAGGCCTCGCGCCAGCGTCTCGTTCAAGCTGAGCCGCCTGGCCGCCGATAAAGCAGGAAAGCTTCGGACCAATGCTGCTGACATGCCAGACACAACTGACTTCATTACCCGTGCACCGCGCGACCTGGCCGGGTGGGTGGCTTGTTTTGACGTGAGTCAGTTGCCTGTGTTGGCGTCGACGGCCGACGAGATAGAGGACTGGCGCCCGGCTCTGGACCAAGTGGATGCCCACCTGCTGGCCCAGAGCCTGGCCACCGACCCGTTGATGATCCTGAAATTACTGGCTCATGTGGCGCGCCTGCGCCGTGGTCGAGAAGGCAGCGACACTGAGACGGTGACGGAGGCCTTGGTGATGCTGGGCATTGAACCCTTCTTCAACAATTTTGGCCGGCAGGCCACGGTTGAACAAACGCTGGCCAGCCAGCCCATGGCGCTGGCCGGGTTTGGGCGCGTCTTGCTACGGTCACACCGCGCAGCGCGGTTTGCAATCGGCTTTGCGGTGCACCGCCTGGACCATGACGCCGCCGTCATCCACGAAGCCACGCTGCTGCACGACTTTGCCGAGCTTCTGTTGTGGTTGCGAGCACCGGCGCTGGCGCTGGAAATCAGCCTGATGCAGCATGCCGACCCAGCCCTGCGTTCGGCCACGGCACAAAGAGACGTGCTCCACATCGAACTGGCCGACCTGCAGCACGCACTGATGAAAACGTGGCAACTGCCTGCGTTGCTGGTGCAGATCAGTGACGAGCACGCCCTGGCAGCCACCGGCCAGATGCGAAACGTGAACCTGGCGATTCGCGTGGCGCGCCACAGCACCCGCGGTTGGGACGATCCGGCCCTGCCTGACGACTTGCGTGCGATTGGCGAGTTGTTGCAACTGACGCCCGAACACACCTTGCGACTGTTGCAGGACATCGACACCGACTGATACGCGCGATCGCGCTGGACATCACGCTGCTGGGCAGTCTGGGTAATTTGACTTCATGGGTCCCGCGCCATCGTTGGCGATCACGCCAGCGACAGCACGCCCAACAAGCCCAGCACCAGCAACAAATAGCGGGCCGCTTTGCCCACCCCGATCCAGAACATGCTTTGCCAGAAAGGCAGTTTCAGCCAGCCTGCGGCCAGCACCAGCGCGTCACCCACCAGCGGCAGAAAGGACAACACCAGAGCTGGCGGCCCCCAGCGGCGCAGTCGTTGAACATGCACGCCGTGCTGGTCCACCTGCGCTGGCTGGAAACGCTCGTAGCCACGGCGCCCAGCTTGACCCATAACGTACGTCAACACGCAGCCGCAAAGGTTGCCGGCCAAAGCCACACCAAACGCCGACCAGGCTAGCGACGGGTAGGCGGTGACGAGTGCGGTCATCACCAATTCGCTGGACCCTGGCAAGATAGTGGCTGACAGAAAGGCCGAGAAAAACAAGCCCCAAAGGCCGGCGTCGGCGCTCATCCAGGACTGGATCCAGGTCGATGCAGTGTTGATCCATTCAAACATGGCTGTGATTCTCGCTGTGCAAGCGCGCTCAACGCGCAGCGGGGCCCGACCAATTCCGCTTAACTGCCGGCGAGGTAGGCCGTTGCAACACTACTTTGCCGTCAACCAGTGTTGAAGTTCAAGCCACGGCGCAGGATGATCGACCATGTGCACGTGCGCCACGCCCGGCAGGTGGCACGCACGTGCGCCCGACATGACCCCATGGCGCGGCGGAAACACAATGTTGTCGCAGTGACTGTAGAAACAAGTCAGATGTGCGGCCCGGCCCGCGGGCTCGTGTGCCGAGAGGGTGCGCAGCCAGGCCGACCCGGGCTGCATCTGGCGAGCGCTGCTATTCATCGAAAACCGCGCCAGCCAAGTGCCTTGGTGTGGCGTGCCCAGAGTGATGAGCCGGTGCACCCGCGCAGCATTGGCGGGCTCGGCCCACCATCGGCGCACGGCCAGTCCGCCCATGCTGTGCGCCACGATGACCGGGGCCAGTCCGGTAGCTACCTCAAGCTGGCTGACGGCGGCTTCGATGCTGGCCAAATAGTCGTCGATGGCGCCAAACACCGGCTCCAGATTCATTGCCATCCTTGGCGTGTCCCGCTCCGCCAGGCGTTTAAACCATGGGTTCCAAAGGCCACGGTTGCACACCAGCCCATGTACCAACAAAACGCCCCGATCACCGGTAGGCTGAGCGGGCAAATGGTCGGCAAAACGCTGGCTGGCAAAAGGCTGGCGCCAGCAGAAGACCATCGCGGTCATGCGCAGCTCGCTGTACCAGGCGCGCAGTATTTGCTTGGGGCTGGCCCGTGGTGTGGGGTCGTCACCGTGGTTGAACGCCATCAGCATGAACTCCAGGCCCAGAACGAATGCGTACCCGGAAACGATCAGGAACGCGCCCGTCACTGCCCAAACTTGGTGTTCACCATTCCACCAGAAGAGCGCCCACACCGTTGCCATCAGCAGCGCACCGAGGGTTGTGATTTGTTGCATTCGCGCAAGCATGTGGTGGCATTCGGGTACTGCGTTATCGGTGGTCATGAGGTGGCGGGAAACATGTGTCGATGAACGCTCAGGGCCAGATCATCCTTCAACACCTACATGCTGTGACTACCGAACGGCATGCGCGCGCGACCGACCCGGCTCTGTCGGCACGCGTGCTGGCGATTAAGCAGTTCCAGCACGCGCGCTTCGAACGAAGTTATGCCGACCTCCTGGCCCAACCTGCCTTTGCGCGGGCGGCTCGGTTTTTTCTTGATGAACTGTACGGACCAGGCGATTTCACCGCACGAGACGTCCAGTTTGCCCGCGTAGTGCCCGCGCTGATTCGGCTTTTCCCGCAAGAGATTGTTGGTACCGTGGCAGCGTTGGCAGAACTGCATGCATTGTCCGAAGTGCTGGACACGGCCATGGCCCGCATCCTGGTGGCGCCAACGCTCACCCCGGCTGTGTATGGCGAGACTTGGCGAGCATTAGGACGCGCGCTCGAGCGTGAACGCCAAATTGCACTCATGCTGGCGGTGGGCACGGACCTTGACCGGTACACAGGGCGGGCAGTTTTGAGGCACAGCCTGCGTTTGATGCGTGGCCCTGCCCGTGCGGCAGGACTCGGCGCATTGCAGCGGTTCCTCGAGAGCGGCTTTGACACTTTTCGCGACATGCGTGGAGCTGATTTGTTTCTGCAAACCGTAGCTCGGCGAGAACGCGAACTGGCAGCGCACTTATTTGCCACTGATTTGCCGGTCGGCCTGTGATCGATGCCCGCCCTAGGACAAGTACCGTAGCCCCTTGTCTCGGCCTACATGAACATCCAGATTCAATCTCTCGATTGGATTTGCCGTGAAAGCCCCGTGGCTAGAAAACTACCCTCCCGGCGTACCGGCACAGGCCAGGGTTGACGCCTACCGCAATTTGGCCGATCTGCTCGAGCACAGTTTTCGTCGCCATGGTTCTCGGCACGCGTCGGAATGCATGGGCAGCCGCCTTCTGTTCCGCGAGGTGGGCGATCTGTCCGAGGCATTGGGTGCTTGGCTGCAGTCGCTGGGAATGGAAAAGAGCAGCCGGATCGCGCTGATGATGCCCAATCTGCCGCAGTACTTGGTGTGCATCGCAGCCGTGCTTCGTGCCGGCTACGTGGTGGTAAACGTCAACCCTTTGTACACCGCGCGCGAACTGCAGCACCAACTAAAGGACAGTGGTGCCCAGGCAGTGGTGGTGTTGGAGAATTTTGCCGGCACCCTGCAGCCAGCTATCACTCACACTGATGTTAAGCATGTCGTTTTGGTGAGCCTCGGAGATTTGTTGGGTTTTTGGCGAGGCCGGCTTATTAACTTCGCAGTTCGCCATGTACGCGGCATGGTGCCCGAGTTCAACCTTCGGCTGGGCGACGGCCGCAGCGTGACTCGCTTCAATGACGCGTTGAACACGGGTTCACGCTTAAACCTTAAGCGCGCTGATATCTCCCCCAATGACGTGGCTTTCCTGCAGTACACCGGAGGCACCACCGGTGTTAGCAAGGGCGCCGTGCTACTGCATCGCAACGTGGTTGCGAACATCATGCAATGTGAAGCATGGTTCAAACCCATGCTGGACAAGGTTGGGCATCAGCAGTTGATCGTCGTTTGTGCGCTGCCGCTCTACCACATTTTTGCGCTGACGATTTGCGGTCTGATGGGAGCGCACTTTGGTGCATTGAACCTTCTCATTCCGAATCCGCGCGATATTCCGGGGCTGATCAGAACACTGAGCAAACACCGCGTGAATATGTTCCCAGCTGTAAACACATTGTTCAACGCATTGGCCAATGAGACAGAATTTGCACGACTGGATTTCTCGGGCTTGGTAGTGTCCAACGGCGGCGGTATGGCCGTTCAACAGGCAACTGCTGAGCGTTGGTTAAAGATTACCGGCTGCCCCGTGGTTGAAGGCTACGGGCTGTCCGAAACCTCGCCCGTCGTTACATCGAATAGGCTTGATATTCACGACTTCACTGGCACCATTGGAATGCCGATACCGTCAACAGAGCTTCGCATCAGGGACGACGACGGCAATGACTTGGGGCCCGACCTGCCGGGAGAAATCTGCATTCGTGGTCCGCAGGTGATGGCCGGTTACTGGAATCGTGACGATGAAACTGCGAAAGTCATGTCCGACGATGGTTTCTTTAAAACGGGCGATGTGGGCGTAATGGACATCCGAGGTTACGTCCGCATCGTCGATCGCAAGAAAGACATGATTCTAATTTCAGGTTTCAACGTTTATCCAAACGAGATTGAACAAATCGTCAACATGTATCCAGGTATACTAGAATGTGCCGCAATTGGCATTCCTGACGCCAAGTCTGGCGAAGCGATCAAATTATACGTAGTGAAGACAGATGCCACTGTCTCAGAAGACGATATCGCGTCTTATTGCCGGGAAAACTTCACCGCCTACAAACGTCCAAAATATATTGAGTTTCGCGATAATCTACCTAAAAGCAATGTCGGTAAGATATTACGACGAGAACTGAGAAAGCATGGCCAAAGCGTCATTGATTAAAGTTGTCAAAACGTACCATAAAAAAAAGAAAAGGCCCGATCATAAGATCGGGCCTCTCCAGATTAATAGCCTGACAATGTCCTACTTTCACACGGGAACCCGCACTATCATCGGCGCAAAGGCGTTTCACTATCCTGTTCGGGATGGGAAGGAGTGGGACCACCTCGCTATGGTCATCAGGCTTGAC
>ENA-OBIT01000625-OBIT01000625.1-metagenomes-genome-assembly--contig:-NODE-625-length-15071-cov-12.1511_pt1 | contig 15071 bp, 16 predicted proteins | sample MGYA00153386_OBIT01 | MGnify analysis MGYA00153386
CTTTATCAAATTTTGACTGTGCAGTTTAAATGCAGAACAGCTTATCCCGTCAAAAAGTGAGGTAAAAACAATGAAAAAAATTAAAGACCTAGATATTGTTGCTTTAACTGAAGATTTAGAAGCAACCCATTTTGAAACAAAACAAATCATTAAATTATATACAGGACAAGTCGGAACAGTGGTGATGGAATTTGATGGCAGTGCTTTTGAAGTAGAATTTTCTCATCAAGATGGCACAACTTATGCAATGGAAACAATTCCCGCCACAAAACTAATGCTTTTACACTATGAGTTAGTAGAATCTGTAGGGGCGGTTAGCCAATGAATTTTGTCACCAAGAATCTTTATAATCTACAAAAAGTATCTCTAAAAAAATCCCGCAAACTGTGTGTTTGCGGGATTGAGTAGGCAGGAAACTTTTAGGGAATACTGTTACTATGCTCGGTCTACAATCTCTTTGGCTTTATCTTTGAGGTCTTCTTTCATGTGGATTGCTGAGGCTTCGTCCTGCTTGGCTTGACCTTCTAATTTATCTTTCTGGTTGCCTGTAACTTCGCTAACAGCTTCTTGGACTTTGCCTTCAATGTTTTTGGCAGTTGCTTCGACTCTATTTTCAATGCTCATAATTTTTTCTCCTAACCTTACAATTACTACTGTATGAATTCAAAGCTGAGTCTGAATCCATCTTTAGATAGATTTGTTGTTAACTTTATAGGTAGGGACACGGCATTGAGGACACGGCAGTACCGTTTCCCTACGGGGAGGACACGGCAGTGCCGTTTCCCTACGGGGAGGACACGGCAGTGCCGTTTCCCTACTTTTGGGAATTGGTATAAGTTGCAGGTTCGATCGCAACTTCGACAAGTTTATTGCGAGAGGAAAGACCGGATTTAATGCCGATCGCCGATTTCGACACTGTAAACTTTTTCGCCAGCAGCATGATTAATTCTTGATTGGCTTTTCCATCGACTGGCGACGATTTGAGATGTACTTTCAGACTACCATCGGGTTGCTCTTCGATACTTTGCTGTTTGGAATTAGGTTTAACTTTGACTGCGAAGAAAATCTTCATGTGACTAAGCTATTACGCATTTAAAATAGTATTGTAGGGTGCGTCAGCACGCAGCGTTTCCCTTGTCTAATAAGCGATCGAGCTGACGCACCCTACAGGCTCAGGGCACCGCAAATAACCAATAACTAATGACTAATCACTATCTGAATGTTCGATCTTTGTCCCTAAAACTTTCAAAAATTCAGCTAGCCAGTTAGGATGTGCAGGCCACGCGGGGGCGGTGACTAAGTTGCCATCGACTACGGCTTCGGTAACGGGAACTTCTGTATATTTGCCGCCGGCACGGAGGATGTCGGGGCTGCAAGCGGGGTATGCGGTGCAGCGTTTGCCTTCGAGCACGCCGGCGGCTGTTAAAACTTGCAATCCGTGACAAATAGATGCGATCGGCTTTTTGCTGTGGGCAAAGTAACGGGTAATTTGCAGCACTTTTTGGTTGAGGCGGATGTATTCTGCGGCGCGTCCTCCGGGGATAATCAAAGCGTCATAATCGGCGGCATTGATTTCGTCAAAAGTCGCGTTTAAAGTGAAGTTGTGACCGGGTTTTTCGCTGTAGGTTTGGTCGCCTTCAAAGTCGTGAATTGCAGTGCGAATAGTTTCCCCTGCGGCTTTGTCGGGGCAGACGGCGTGGACTGTGTGGCCTACCATTTGCATTGCTTGGAAGGGAACCATTACTTCGTAGTCTTCTACAAAGTCGCCGACTAGCATTAATATTTTTTTGGCTGTCATGTTTGCAAACTGGGGTTATTTCGTTTTGGTTAAATAGGATTTAAAAAGAATGCGAGGCAGTTAAAAGGCTTGCCCCGCAAGTTATTCTGGAAGCTAAAAACCGTTGCGTCCCCAAATGACCATTGAAATTGAGAAGGAGAACAGAACTAGCAGGGAAACCCAACCGAGTGACAAAATATCCATAGGTATTTATTGAACAAACTGTACAAAGTGACTTCAAACCTTATCATAATTCAATTTGAACCATTTTTGGAATGAGAACACAGTGAAGGATTCGTCAAATTTTAGTGCCGCTGAACGGCTAGAATCTTTGAAAGCAGGGGGTGTTGCTGCTTTGTCTTGTTTGTTTGGTTTTGGGGCGATCGCCCTTGGTAATAGCTTAATTCTGGCCCGTAGGTGGGATTTTCTGGCGAGTTTGCAGTTCAGGGAACTTGACCTAAATTTTGCCTTGAGAGGGACGATCGCCCTTTTGGGCGGTTTTTTGTTCGGCGTGACTTACCGCTACGCGATTCGTCGAGATATGAACCCACAGCTTAAATCGGGTGTGGTATTGGCTTTTGGGTTGGTGCGGGCTTTTGGACAGTTGGATGCTGGCTTGTCTTTGGAGGGGGGACTTTCTTTTGAGGCGGGCAAGATGCCCGCACTACAAGAGTTATTGCCGTTTGCTGTTGGCGGTGTCGAGAGTGTGGTATTGTTCGCGATCGCGGGTTTGGTGTTGGATTGGGCGATTGGGCGATCGTGGATTAAACCCTTTTGATTTTTGAGTGCGATCGAGTTTTACTCACATCAGGTATCAGTTTTTTTGAACAGGCAAGATGCCTGTGTTCCACAAGAATGGAATTTTATTGTGGGGTGGGCTTCTAGCCCGCCCCAAAAATACAATTATTTTGCCCTCAACCCGCCCTACAGATTTAATACCTCAAACTCTGGATTGCCGTAAACCATCTGTTTATCAACCGCCGACAAAACTTTATTGTTAGCAGTATCAGAAACTAAACATTTGCAAACTAGCTGTGCGACATCCGCCCGGTGAATGGTTCCCGCAATTCGACTATCTTCTGTTAAAACACCGTTGCCGGTTGCTGGTTCCGATTTGAGTCCGCCGGGACGAATCACTGTATAAATCATCCCGCTGGCCATCAAATGATTTTCGGCTTTTTCCTTTTCAATTAACACCGGGCGCAATGTTTCTAAAGCTTGCGGCGGCAAAGCGGCGGCAGTGTTACCGCTACCGATGGATGAAACTAAAATAAACTTTGGCACGCCTGCTTTTACAGCAGCATCAATCAAGTTTTTGTTACCCAAATAATCGGCTCTTTCGCCATCTTTTGGTAAGCCGCCGATCGTGCTGATTGCGGCATGAATTTGTTCGCCGCCGGAGAGTGCAGCTTGGACAGCCTCAGCATCCAAAGCATCGCCAGTCACGACTTTGATGCCCATTGCTTCTAATTCGGTGCGGTTGGCGGGCGATCGCAAAAGTGCTGTTACTTGCATCTCTTGTGCTACCAACAACTTCGCGATTTCTAGCCCAACGCCTCGACTAGCTCCTGCTAAAAAAATGTGGGATTTCTCGGTCATATTAATTTTGTTTTATTTGGTGCAGAAATTGGTTTTTTTGACTATAGGACAGTATACAACAATCCTCTGTAATTTTTTGAATTAGTTTTTTTTTTAACCGCAGAGGGCGCAGAGGAAGAGAGGGGAAAGATTCGCAATTTCTGATTTAGATTAGATTTTTTTGCCCATCATTACTACCCAAGATTGAGCTTCGCGGGGTAAACCGGGAGGGCGATAGTAGTGGCTGACAATTGCAAATCCGGCTTGTTCCAAACAGGGCGCTAATGTTTCGTATTCCCATCCCGCAGTATAGCGTTTTCCGGTTGGCCGCTCGTCGTATCCCTCCCAATCTCCCCGGCACATTGACATAACAATTGCACCGCCAACAACTAAGGCTTTATGCAAATCTTGGAGCACTTGCACCATTTTGTCGCTAGGAACGTGAATCAGCGAAGCATTGGCAAAAATACCGTCAAATTCTGCCTTTGGTAAGTCTAAATTCAGAAAAGATTGCTGCAAAACTTCGCAGCCGGATAACTCTTTTGCTATTTTTACAAAAGCCGGAGTTGCATCTAAGCCTACAACTGTGTGTCCTTGGCTCTTGAACGCTACTAAATCCCGTCCCGGCCCGCATCCTATGTCGAGAATTTTACCTGGATTGCGGGGCATGGCAGCCGTCAATGCGTCACGATTTTGGGATACGTCGTGATGCCAAGTTCCTTCTCGGAAAGATTCGGCAGTTGCTTGGTATTCGGCGATCGTAATTTCTTCGCGTTTGTCCACAATTCCTCCTTTTGTATTATTTGAGCTTTTAAATTCGTTTGTAGGGACACGGCACTGCCGTGTCCTACTCTATTTCATCCGTGTCCTACTCTATTTCATCTCACATCTTGTACCCATGTCAATAAGAGGATTTTTCGTGGGGAGGGCGGGTTTATAGAACCTATTTGCAAGCTTGAAAGCTTTTGGTGAACCCGCCCCTACAGCTTCTTGAAAATGGTGCTATTCTGTCAGTTTCATCCGTGTTCTACTCTATTTCATCTCACATCTTATACCCATATCAATAAGAGAATTTTTCGTGGGGAGGGCGGGTTTATAGAACCTATTTGCAAGCTTGAAAGCTTTTGGTGAACCCGCCCCTACAGGTTCTTGAGAATAGTGCTATTCTGTCAGTTTCATCCGATTTAAAACTGCTACAAGAGTTAAATAACTAGGGTTTTTTGTTCGGATTGACTAACTGCTGAATCAACTTCTAAGACAGAACCTTCGGGGGATTCGATCGCAAATCCCGCATCTCGAATCATGTCCCAATCTTGATGTGCAGCTTGTCCGGGAGTTGTCAGATAATCGCCCACAAAGATCGAATTAGCTGGGTAGAGTCCGAGAGGTTGCAGCGATCGCAAATGCACCTCCCGTCCCCCAGCAATCCGAATTTCTTGGCTGGGAAGCAAAAATCGGAACAAGCAGAGAATGCGCAAACATTGGCGGGGATTTAACCGATTCACGTCGGCAAATGGCGTACCGGGAATTGGAATGAAAAAGTTGACTGGTACGCTAGTAACGCCCAACTTGCGGAGGGAAAGTGCTAAATCGATCGCATCATCATCCGATTCGCCCATCCCCAAAATGCCGCCGGAACAAGTGGTGATTCCCGCTGCTTTTACGTGTTCGACGGTTTCTATGCGATCGCCAAAAGTATGAGTCGTGCAAACCTCCGTGTGGTATGATTCGGAAGTGTTGAGATTGTGATTTACGCGATCGACTCCAGCCTTTGCCAGTCGGTGAGTTTGCTCCTCGCTCAACAATCCCAAACAAGCGCAGATTTTCAGGTTATAATTTGCTTTCACCGTCTCGACAGCATCCAAAACGCGATCGAAAGTAGATGCACTTGGTTGGCGGCCAGAAATCACCAAACAAAACGTACCAGCTTTTAAATCTGCCGCGCGTTGGGCTGCATCCAGAATTTTTTCCTTAGCTAAAAGCGGATATTTCTCAATTTCCGCAGTCGAAATTTTGGACTGAGAACAATAATGGCAATCTTCGGGACAAAGGCCGCTTTGAGCGTTTAGCAAATAGTGCAGCCTAACTCGGTTTCCCCAGTAGTGGCGGCGCACCCGGTAAGCTGCGTTTAGTTGTTCCAGCAAAACCTCATCCGGTGCGCGCAATACAGCTAAAGATTCCTCGCGAGAGAGACATTTTCCCGCCAGCGCGTCGTCAGCCAAATCGTTCCAATTGGGTAAATTCATCACTAAAATTAAAGGGTTTACAGAGCATCCAAAACCTGACGAATTACCCGATAAATCGATTCTAGTTCATCAGGACAAATGCAGTAGGGAGGCATCAAATAAAGCGTATTTCCCAAGGGGCGGAGCAAAAACCCCGCTTCGAGAAATCGCGCTTTCAATACAGGAGCGATATCATTAAAATAACCAGGGAGGCTTTCGGTTTTTACATCCATTGCTGCGATCGTGCCGCAAGTCCGAATCCGTTCGAGTTTAGGATGATTTGTCAGCCATTTATCCAGGTATTGGCGGTGCAGTTTTTCCATTCCTTGATACATATTTGGGTTTTGCTCCAAAAGCTCAAAGGATGCTACGCTTACCGCACAAGCTAAGGGATTTCCGGTGTAAGAATGACCGTGAAAAAAAGCTTTGTCCGATTCATCTCGCCAGAAAGCTTGATAGATATCCTCCGATGCCATTGTGACAGCAATTGGCAAGCAGCCGCCAGACAATCCCTTAGACAAACACAGGATATCTGGCGAAGTTCCAGATTTAACAGAGGCAAACAGTTCGCCTGTCCGCCCAAAACCCGTCATCACTTCATCGTAAATCAACAATACATTAAACTGGCCCGCAAGTTGTGCGATCGCCTGCAAAAACTCAGGGCGGCACATTCGCATTCCCGCAGAACCTTGCACCAAAGGCTCGATAAAAATGCCCGCATAGCCGCCCTGCTGCAACAAAAACTCCAATTTCTCCAAACTCACCGCCTCTTTGCTTTCCACATCCTCGTCACCGTCAAAAGTCGCCGGAAAAGGAACAACATCCCCAGCAAACATTAAAGGTGCAAAAGATTCCCACCACACCGAGCTCCTACCAGCAGACATCGCGCCCACAGTATCGCCGTGATAACCTCCCTCAAAACTAATAAACCTAGTGCGGTTAGTTTCTCCAATATTTTGCCAATATTGAAATGCCATTTTCAGAGCAACTTCAATAGCAGTCGAGCCGTTATCAGAAAAGAAAATTCGCGTTAAAGAATCAGGCGTATGAGTTATCAACTTACGAGCAAGTTTCTCTGCCGGTTCATGAGTAAATCCCGCAAAGATCACGTGTTCTAAAGTTTGAGCTTGGGCGTAAAGAGCCTCCGCCAGCACCGGATGGCTGTGGCCGTGCACAGTCACCCACCAACTAGAAATACAATCAAGAATTTGCCGCCCATCTGCTAATTCTAGCCACGATCCTTTGCCGCTAATTACTTTCAGTGGTGTCGGAGCCGTTTTCATTTGCGTGAAGGGCTTCCAAATCGGTGAAGTTGCAGAATTATGTTCCTTGTTAGCCGTCATCTTTACCCGTGTAATTAATATTAACCTGCATTTTAATATAGCAAGTTTCACTCAACTGTGAACTTTTATATTCTCTTCTTTCTTCTTCCTTCTTCCTTCGTGTTTTTCGCGTCTTCGCGGTTCGTTAAAAAAATCTAATTTGGCGTTGGGACTGGCGCGCCGCAACATCTGCCCCGCGATCGGGTATTCCCGGGCGATGGTTAAATTTATCAGTTACAATTTTCTGCCGATCAGCAAATAAGTCGTCATCGCTCCTTTGCCTTTAACATTAATTTTACCGCGCTTTTCCAACACATACTTATCGCACAGCAACTCATAAGTCGATCGGCTAACTTGAATTTTACCAGGAAGTCCCTGAGATTCCATACGGCTTGCGGTATTCACAGCATCTCCCCACAAATCGTAAATAAACTTTTTAGTACCGATGACACCCGCCACAACAGGCCCAGTATTAATCCCAATGCGGATCGTGATAGGTTCGCCGCATTCGTCGCCAAATTTCATAATTTCTTGCTGCATTTCGAGGGCCATTTCGGCAATAGATTCTGCATGATTTGTGCAGGGAAGCGGCAAACCGCCTGCTACCATATAATTATCGCCGATCGTCTTAATTTTTTCCAAGCCATATTTCTCGCTCAAGCGATCGAATTCTGAAAAGATTTTGTTAAGTAACTCGACTAATTCTTCGGGAGACGTGCGAGAAGATATTTCGGTAAAGCCCACAATATCGGCAAACAGCACCGTCACCTCGGCAAATCCGTCGGCAATATTTATCTGGCCTTGTTTTAGGCGATCGGCAATCATTTCTGGTAAAATATTTAGCAATAAACGTTCCGATTTTTCTTGTTCGGTGCGTAATATTTCCTCTGCTTGTTTGCGCTGTGCGATTTCCTTGTATACTCGGTGAAACATTTGATTGAATGCAACCATGACTTCTCCCAACTCGTCATCGCGCTTGACAGACAGAGAGTAGAAATCAGGTTTTTCTCGATCTTTGCTCAAAGCATCTCCCGCAGCAATCAAGTCATCGCGTAAGCTCAAGATAGGTGCAATTACTGTCACCCCTAAAAAAAGCATAGTCACAGAAGTGACAAAAGCTGATATAATGATCACTAAAATAGCAATGCGCCCAATAAATGCGTAGAGTTCCGGTTGAACGGTAGAAGCATCGTGGCGAACAATTAAGATGTAATCGCCTCCCAAATGTCGCTCCGTCCAAGCAATATCATAGCGCTTACCATCGAAACTTTGCTGGTGAATTATACGAGCAGTTTTGAGTTGCTCTAAACTGATTTCTGACTGTTCGCCGAGTGTCGATATTAGCTGACCGTTAGCTTTGTAAATAGATACTCCTAACACTACTTGAGAATCCTTAGTAATATTTTTTACTTGTTTTTCCAAGACAGTGCGATTGTAAATATCTTGTTTTAGCAAAACCTCTAGGGAATCAACAGTCGCCCGAGATACCTGTTCTAGTTGACTTAAAAGTTCTTTTTCGCGCCGAAAATAAGACGGAACTAAAATAATTCCCTCTATAACAAGAATGCTAGCAAACACCCACAAAGCTATTTGCCTTGACAAGCGAGATTTGAAAAAACCCAAAAATGATAAAATGCGCGCTGACATAAAATTTAGTATTCTGCAAATGGCTAATTTAGGGTATAGGAAAAGAAACCAGGTTTCTCGCATCCCCTGTGTAGTTCGTGTAATTGTCAGCAGTCAGCAGCCAACAGCCATTAACTGTTCGTTCTTGGCTGTTCGCTGCTGACTAATCACTGATGACTTTCGCCTAACTAGCAGATCCCTTAATCATATGATAAACAAATTAAACCGAAACTGCGCTGACTAACCTGCCTGCAAGCAGATAAGTATTCATATCGCCCTTGCCTTTGACGTGGATAATTCCTCTATCTTCAAACAGATACTTGTTTTCCAAGATATCGTAAGTTGATTTTGTGACTTGAATCGCGCCTGCAATTCCGTGGGATTCCATGCGGGCTGCTGTATTGACGGCATCGCCCCAGAGGTCGTAAATGAATTTTTTAGTGCCAATAACTCCGGCAATCGCAGGCCCGGTATTGATGCCGATGCGAATGTTAATTCCTGAATGATGTTTGGCATTAAATTTTGCTAATTCCTCCTGCATATCTAATGCCATTTCGGCAATGCTTTCGGCGTGGTTGGTGCTGAGATTTGGCAAACCTCCCGCTACCATGTAAGCATCTCCAATTGTTTTGATTTTTTCCAAGCCGTACTTTTCTGTCAAATTATCGAAGGCTGAAAAAATTTCGTTGAGAAAAACGAGCAATTCTTCGGGAGATATTTGGGCGGAAAGCACGGTAAAGCCGACGATATCCGCAAACAAAATCGTGACTTCTGCGAAGCCGTCAGCTATACTGCTTTGACCGTCTTTTAACCTAGCAGCAATGGATTCGGGTAAAATATTGAGCAGCAGGCGATCGCTCTTTTCCTGTTCTTTCAGCAATTCTACATTAGTTTCTTGCAATTGTGCCGTGCGTTCCCTAACCCGCTGTTCTAATTGTTTAGCATTTTGGCGCAACCTGCTGATAGCTAAACTCAATCCTGATATCCCTAACACTGAAAGTCCTGCTAACAGGAAAAACAAGTTTTTCAGCCCGCCGCGAGTCTTTTGAGTGATAGTATCGAGAGGTTGAGTAATTTCTAATATACCGCGCACATCTCCGACTTTCCAGTCTTTTTTAGGGCTGTAGGGATGAGTGTTGTGGCAATTAACGCAGCTAGCAGTTAAAGGGTCGGCTTCTGCATATCGAAAGGCTGGCTTACCACGAAATTCCTCACTCCTAAAAAATTTTTGTGTCGGATTTTGGATCAAATATTTAATGGCTTCTCGTTCAAAATCGTCTTGAGGCCCACCTTCTTTTTCTCTCCAAGGAAACGGGTAGTTGCTGTACAGGCGAACTGACACTTCAGGATTTTTTTCGGTGATATGTTTGCCTAGTTCTATCAAAAAGGTTGCTGGTACAGGAACTGTTGTTTTTGTTGGATTGTAGTCGTGGGTAAAGTTAATCAGTTTCTCACTGTTGAGAGGATTGACAACATCAGAACTGTAAAGGGTGCGGGCTTCTCTAATGCTTTGGGCGTAGAGGGTGGCATTCTGGAGTGCTTGGGATGCAATTAAGCTGGAGGAAAGCTGAGACATATTTGTCATCGCTACGGCTACACCTACACAGAATAAGATTGTCACCGCAAGGATAATTCGTTTGTAAATTAATTGGCTGATGGCAGCCCGACTGCGAGAAATTAACTGGCGCATGGTATCCTCAAGTATGAGGTTTAATATTGATTTGAATTTATGTACTACTAAGATAACACTGCTTTTTCTGACTGCTTTGTCGGCGTCAGGGATCAAGCAAGAATGCACAGTACAAGGGATGGTTAATGGTTAATTATTGTTTACCGCGAGTGTTTTACTTGTCCGTAAAAGTACGCATAACTTTATAGTAGTTTTCAATTGAGTGAAGGGGTGCATCTCTATTTTGCAAGGGCGAAGCATTTCGGCAGATAATTTATTAGTGAGAACCAGAGATTTACTGCCGAAATGCTTCGCCCCTACGAATATATTTGCAAAAATAAGATGTACCCGAGTGAAGTACAGATATCGGCTCAGGATACGGCAGATATCTGCTCAGGATACGGCAATGCCGTGTCCCTACTTTACGCACTTTTTGATCGATATCGGTTAGGATAACAATTGTAGTCTATGGTTGGCGATCGTGAATTCTAACTCTACTGTTTCATCTGCGCGCAACGAAATTTTTCCGGGAGAAGTTTTCGTCAATACTGCTGATTTTGATAGCGGCATTCGGCGACTTTTACCTAAATATGACGAAATGCTGGATGTATTAGTCGGCTGCATTGCTAGCGCTAACAACCGCATTTTAGAACTCGGCTGTGGTACGGGGGAACTGACTTTGAAAGTTCTCGAATGCTACCCGTCTGTGGAAATAGTTGCTGTCGATTACTCAGCGCGAATGCTTGATTTTGCCCGCGCCAAAATAGAGTCAGCAGGATACGCAGCCCGGTGGACTGGCATAGAATTGGATTTTGGAGAATGGGCGAATAATCCAAATTTCTCAGGCTTGGACGGTCAATTTAATGCTGCCATTTCATCTCTGGCAATTCATCATCTTGAGGATGAGATGAAGTTGAAATTGTTTCAACGGATTCGCGAAAGTTTAAATGCTGGCGGCTGTTTTTGGAATGCTGACCCTCTGTTAGCAGAATCAGCAGGAATAAAAGATATTTATCAAGCGGCGCGAGAAGATTGGGCGCTAAGTCAGGGGGAAACTTTAGCACAAATTCGGGCAAATGTGGGGACGAGTGTCTCTTATGGATATTCTAATCCCGATCGCCTGGCTACACTTTCGACACAGTTGGAAATGTTGACAAAATCTGGATTTGAGACTGTTGCAGTCCCTTGGAAATACTACGGTATGGCGGTTTTTGGCGGATTTGTTAATTGAAAAAAAGCAGTCCGGGATGCAATTGTCACGATTCAATCGACTTGTAAGGTGCGTCAGGCTGAGGATGTGCGCGAAATAATTAGGGCTTGCGTCTATCGACTTGTAAGGTGCGTCAGGCTGAGGATGTGCGCGAAATAATTAGGGCTTGCGTCTATCGACTTGTAAGGTGCGTCAGGCTGAGGATGTGCGCGAAATAATTAGGGCTTGCGTCTGACGCACCCTACTGACTGAGTTGGTCTTTATAAAATATATAATACTGTCAGGATTGAGGAACTAAAATGACTGCAACTGCGATTCAAAGTATTGACTGGGATGCTTTTTGTTCGGAACTGTCGGGAATCGAAATAATTCGCGATCGCGCGCAAGTTGTCAAGCTATCTCAAGACTATTATCACTTCAGTCCTGTTTTGCAACCTATCTTAAGTGATAAAACAGGAGATTTAGTAGTTCGTCCCGCTAGCGAAGCCGAAGTTTTGCGAGTTGCGGCGGGCTGCGTCAAATTCAAGATTCCGCTAACTGTCAGAGGTGCGGGAACGGGCAATTACGGACAGTGCATTCCCCTCAACGGCGGCGTTATTTTAGATACCACTAAAATGAACAATATCCGCTGGATAAAACCGGGTTTAGCTTGCGTGGAACCGGGGGTGAAAATGTCGGTTTTTGACAAACAAGCGCGAGAAATTGGTTGGGAATTGCGGATGGTTCCGTCAACCTACCGCACCGCAACGATTGGGGGATTTATCGGTGGCGGTAGCGGGGGAATTGGTTCGATAACTTACGGCCAGTTGCGCGATCGGGGAAATCTTCATGCGGTGCGAGTAGTTACAATGGAAGATGAGCCCCGCGTCATCGAATTGCGCGGCGATGAAGTGCAAAAAGTCAATCACGCTTACGGCACAAATGGGATTATTACTGAGTTAGAAATTCCCCTCGCCCCTGCTTATCCTTGGGCGGAAATCATCGTCGCTTTTGACGATTTTATGACATCGGCAAAGTTCGGTCAAGCTTTGGGGGATGCTGATGGAATTATCAAAAAACTAATTTGTGTTTGTGCTTGGCCGATCCCTGCTTATTTTGCTGCTTTCCGCGATGCGATTCCTGAAGGCAAGCACTGCGCTTTGCTAATGGTAGCAGAATCTTGTCTGGAACCGCTGCAAGATTTGGCGATCGAATATGGCGGCACAATTTGCTATCAAAAAAGCGCGCAAGAAGCGAGCAAAGGTGCCGCAATTGCTGAATATACTTGGAATCATACAACTCTGCACGCCCGCAGCGCTGACCCGTCTCTGACTTATTTGCAGACGCTTTTTCCCGCAGATAAAGGTTTGAAATTGATTGAGGAACTGTACAATTATTATGGGGATGAGGTGATGATGCACTTGGAGTTTTTGCGGATGAACGGGAGGGCGATCGCGGCTGCTTTGCAAATAGTTCGCTACACTACGGAATCGCGGCTAAATGAAATTATTCGCTATCATGAAGAGCAAGGCGCGCTGATTGCTAATCCTCACACTTTTATCTTGGAAGATGGAGGGATGAAGAGTGTTAATGTGGAACAGTTGCAGTTTAAAGAGTTGGTCGATCCTTGGGGTTTGCTGAATCCGGGTAAAATGCGGGCGTGGTTGGAACGGGATTAAGATGGTTTGTATATTGTTTGGCGGTTGAAACCGCTGCTACAAAAACGAAGTCCGCCTTCACGGACTAATAAATAAAGATTAAAACTCGGCGGTTGAAACCGCGACTACACAAACGAAGTCCCTCTCTAAGAGACTAAGAAAGCAATTTAAGGGATAGGGGCGGTAATTTCTGTAGGTGCGATCGCCCCCGGTGTAGGTGCTGCTTGTTTTTCCAGTAGTAGTCGCTGTTTGTTCCGAAATTCGGCGGCCGCATCGTTCAAATTTTGGCGCTGTTCGGTATTAAATTCTTCCACACTGCGGCCGCCTCCCAATCTGGATCTGTGAATTAAATCAAATATGCCGCTGCCGCTGCTGCGGCCGGAAAAAGGGTCGGTATTGTCTTTAGTTTGAAAGTCTTGCAGCGGTTGGGGGGAATTAGTTAAACCGCTGGCTTGAGCGAATGTTGCTTGAGGTGAGAAAAGTGCATAGGAGGCGATCGCGCTGATAGCAACTCGAATCATCCAACTGCGTGATTTAGAAGTTTTGATGTTCATGATTTATGAGTTTAACCTTTAAAAAAACAATTTTATCTAAACAATATTCTGATTGGCAACAAATAGTATAGCACTTCTTAAAAGTTTAGATCCGGGTAAGGACACGGCAATGCCGTGTCCCTACAATTGATTGATATCAAGGGCGGGCTAGAAGCCCACCCCACAATCGCCGATGCCTAACTAAGCAAACCGGCGTCGCAGCAGCGGTTGAATGCTCAGCAGCGCTACGAGATCGAAGGCTAGCAAGACTAACAATGCTCCTCCAAAGGTGACTGTACCCCAAGGAGCTTGCATCACGACACTGGCTAGCGACCAATCGGTGTGGAGGTACAAATAACGGATGGGTTCGATCGCATAACTGAGAGGATTGAGTGTCACCACAACTTGCAGCCACTCTGGCATAAATGACAGCGGCGCGAGGGCTGTGCTGGCAAATAACAGTGGCAAGTTGGTAACAAAAATTACTGCAATTAATTCTACGTGGCCCGGAAGAGCGAAGGCTAAACCGAGACTGAGGCCGGTGACGCCCAAAACTAGCAGCAGGACTATGAGGGCGATCGCGCCGAGTCCGGCAAGTCCGGGGAATCCCGCGCCCAAGAACGCACCAGCCGTGACAATTGTGCCTGTTTGGATGAAGCTGAGGGTGACGATGAAAATCGCGGAAGCTAGGACGATCGAAAATCTCGAAGCCAGTGGCGCGACTAACAGGCGGTTGAGAAATCCGAACTCGCGATCGAACATGATCGGCAAACCAGCATTCAGCGCCCCAGCAAAGGCTGTAAAAACAATTACACCAGCGCCGAGAAATTGTCCGTAATTCTGACTTTCGCCGAACAAGCCAGCGGGAGCATTTTCAAACAGCGCGCCGAACAAAACCAACCACATCAGCGGCTGAATAATTCCTGCAACTAGCGTCGAGGGGCGGCGCTGCAATTGAATAAACAGGCGCTTGGTTAATGCGAGTGTTTCTTGGATGAAGTCGCCCAGCAGGGAACTCGAAGTGTCAGCGGATGGGGTGGCGAGTGGCCGCTGCTGGTTGAGGTTGGGGGATGTAACAGTACCGCTCATAATTGCTTGTTGATTAAATCTCACTATCTTTAGGGTAGCAAGTCTGGAGAGATTGGTGGCGATCGGGCGGGCGCTTTTTGTGTGGAGTTTTGGTAAACTGAATATCATGTTATCGCACACACCAGACCTCGCCGAACCAGTTAATGATTGGGACTTTATCGAATTGTGGGTAGATCCGATTGTTTTTCCCCCTCGTATTGTGATGTTAGTGAGTGGAAAGAAGGGAGGATTTTGTATTTATGACCCATCAGCAAACTATAAGTCTCTGTTTTTAACTTCCAGCTATGATGAGGCTCATTCATGGCTTTTGGAAGATGAATATGAGCGCTGCGATGGTCGGCTTTTAGCGGAGGAAATTGCTTAAGTTTTTTAGAGGAGATATTGTAGTAAAATTAAGTATAAGCT
>ENA-OBIT01000627-OBIT01000627.1-metagenomes-genome-assembly--contig:-NODE-627-length-15014-cov-10.9566_pt1 | contig 15014 bp, 14 predicted proteins | sample MGYA00153386_OBIT01 | MGnify analysis MGYA00153386
TAACTTTGGAAATTGCCGGCCGCTATGCTTACGGTTATTTGCGATCGGAAAAAGGTACTCATCGCTTAGTCAGAATTTCCCCTTTTAACGCTAATGACAAGCGTCAAACCAGTTTTGCCGGTGTCGAAGTGATGCCAATTCTCGATCGCAATGTAAAATTAGACATCCCAGAAAAAGACTTGGAAATCACGACTTCCCGCGCAGGTGGCAAGGGTGGGCAAAATGTCAACAAGGTAGAAACCGCAGTCCGTATCGTTCACATTCCGACAGGTTTAGCAGTCCGTTGTACAGAGGAACGGAGTCAGTTGCAAAACAAAGAAAAAGCTCTGACATTGCTCAAATCTAGGCTGCTGGTGATTGCGAAGGAACAGCGGGCTTCGGAAATTGCCGAGATTCGGGGCGACATTGTAGAGGCGGCCTGGGGCCAGCAAATTCGCAATTACGTGTTTCACCCCTATCAAATGGTCAAGGATGTACGTACGGGAGTGGAAACAACTGCGATCCTAGATGTGATGAATGGCGAATTAGACCCGTTTATTCAAGCTTATCTGCGACAGGAAAATCAGTTGGTCACCCAAACCTCTTAAACCAATACCCACAATCAAAGCGGTTGGTAGTGAGGACTAAAGTTCTGACTACCAACCAATTTTCTGGTATAATTTTGAGGTTTTGGGCGATCGCACGGCGAAAACCTTGATATGATAAAACTCGATCTGACAAACACTAAGGAGAAAGAATGACCCAAGTTGTAATCGGCGAAAATGAAGGGATTGAGTCAGCCCTACGACGGTTCAAGCGACAAGTTTCCAAAGCAGGGATTTTCCCCGACATGAGAAAGCACCGCCACTTTGAAACCCCGTTGGAAAAGCAAAAGCGCAAAGCAATTGCCAGAAGAACTAAAAGACGCTTCCACCGCAACAACAAACCCTAGAATTAGGGGCAAATTGATTCGGCAGATACAATTCCTTGGGCTTCTAATACCGCAGCGACTCGGAGAATCACCGCTTCGCTGTAGGGAGCACCAATGATTTGTACCCCCAAAGGCAAAGCGCCGGGCACGCTAAGAACGGGCACGCAAAGAATGGGCAAGCCTATAAATGATAGAGGTTGGGTAAACAGTCCGAGATTGGGACGCACTAAGATTTCTTGTCCGGCGATTACCATTTTCTCGACGCCAATTAAAGGGGCCGCAATCGGGGTGGCGGGTGCGAGAATAATATCTGTTTGTTGGAAGATTTCCCGAATTCGATCGCGATACCACTGTCTGAATCTCTGCGCTTGCAAGTACCAAGCCGCCGGGATCAGGGCTCCGGCTAAAAAACGATCGCGCGTCGCCGGATCGAAGTCTTGAGGGCGCGATCGCAAATTATCTAAATGCAAGTTTGCTCCTTCGCAGGCGGTAATGATAAATGCAGCAGCCCGCGCGCGATCGGATTCCGGTATGCTGACAGTTCCAAGCCCCCCAATTTTCGGGGGGTTTGTTGTTGTTGCTACTGTCTCATTACCATACTTTAGGACATTTGTCAAGGCTTGGGCAACTATTTCTACTACATCCAATGCTTCCGGTTGAGCTCCTGTCGCGAAATACCCGTCAGCAACCGCAATTCGCAATCCTTCGATGCCTTGATTTAACTGTGGCGAACAAACTTCTGACGGGCGTCGAGTGCAAACCGGGTCATCAGCATCAGGCCCTTGCATGATATCGTACAGCAGCGCGATGTCTCTGATCGATCGCCCAAACGGCCCCACACAATCCAAACTACTCGAAAACAAACAAGTTCCGGCCCTTGACAAACGGCCGTAAGTAGGCTTAAAGCCAAAAACACCGCACAAAGCAGCCGGTACGCGGATGGAACCATTAGTATCCGAGCCCAAAGTAACGGGTACCAAACCCGCAGCCACCGCCGCAGCCGAACCGCCACTCGAACCGCCGGCGATGCGTGTAGTATCGCGGGGATTGCGCGTCGGCCCGTAGTGGCTGTTTTCAGTCACAAAACCGTAGGCGTACTCATCCATGTTAAGAGTACCTACGAGCACCGCACCCGCTTGTCTGAGTCGCGCGACCACCGCCGCGTCGCGGGTTGCGGTCGGGTTGTCAGCGTTAATTTTTGAGCCTGCTAGGGTAGTAATTCCGCCGATGTCGAAGAGGTTTTTGACGGCGAAGGGTACACCTGCTAGCGGGCCTGGGTTTTCGTTATTTGCGATCGCATGATCTATTTTTTCGGCATCTGCAAGCGCGCGATCGGCCATGACATTAGTAAAACAGTTAAAAGCTCGATCGGCAACAGCAATCCGTTCCAAAGCAGCACTTACCGCCGCAGTAGCCGTAATCTTACCGCCTTTAACCGCCGCCGCCGTAGCAACCGCATCAGCTTTATCTAAAAAAACATCTGCATTCATCTGCGTTCATCAGCCCTCATCTGCGGTTAAAAATCTAAGGTTCAAACACCGGTGCAGCTTCTACTTCTGGAGGCAAAGGGAATTCGGTAACGAGTTGGGCGATCGCCACTATCCTCTCGAAGTTTACCACAACACCGGGCCGATGTTCTGGGTCTAGGGGTAAGTTTATCAGTTCGGCAGTGCGATCGACATATTCTTCTATATTTATCATTTTTATATTTTCCCTGAGAAGTGTGGCGGTGTGCGATCGATTATTGTATTGTAATCCACATCCTGCTGTCAGTTATTTTAGAGTAGTTTTTTGTATTCCTCGGATTGTCTGATATCATCTAGAAGCGATTTTTGCTTTGCTGGTTCATCAGGACAAAACTTTATACATACCTGCGTTTCCCCCGCTTGGAAATTTTCATTAACTTTTATTTGAATCCTTCCTTTTTGCCAACCCTTGGAACCTATTTTTAAAACTTGACAATCTATTCCTTCTTGAGGGGAATTCCAGTCTATCTCCCCTCCATTAATTATTATTTCTTCGTTAATCCGTAGCTCTTTCATCCAATTAATTATTGATTTCTGGCGAGATTCCCTTATTGCAATAAGATCAAGTATCTCAATAAACTTGCTAGTGACTACCTCTTCAAAACTGCGTACCAGAAAAGTAGCTTTATCGAATAACAAAACATCATCGCCGTCTAGTATCTCATAGTTATTATTGGATTCAATTTTATCGTTCATTTTTTTCACAAAATTATGCTGTTTCCTATTTGATACCATTTGAAGGTATGTGACTAAAGGTGGTAAATAAACACTTTGCAAGCGCACTTTTCCACTCAAACACTGACAGTTTCCCGCAACCTCTCAACAGCCACATCCAGCGGAGGCACATCAAAATCCTCAGCATCCATCAATTCCTTAACCTTCTCAAAAATCTCAACCTCCGCATCTTCCTGATCCGTCAGCTTATCATAAAAATAAGGGTCAGTAAACCACTGTTCAAACACGAACCTCAACACTCCATTCGGGTTAAGCATAAACCTCCAATACTTAGAAACTCGGTTATCAACTACTTCAAACAGCGGTGCAGGAGTCTGTATAGGATAATAGCTGTAATTATCATCACAAATATAGTACCAAACTATTCCCTGCCACGATCGGATAGCATAGACAACATATTCCTTGCCAACTGTCAACGGCAATTCAATCTTTTTAGTATAACCTCTTGCCGGATCGATATAATTTTCCGGTAAGTCTTCCCCAGTATTAGCAATACAGCGAATTATCATAACTTGTCTACCTATAAATTCTGAGGTGCTTTTTTAGGATATTGTCGTTTGAATTTCAATTCAACTTGTTGCAAAGTTTCCGCGTTTTCAAACCAGTGGACTTGTACGGAAGCTCCATTAATTACAAAAGCCTGAATGCTAGTTATTTTGTACCAGTCTTCTGGATTCCCTCCATAGAGAGCAACCAGTCTGGAAACATCCCCTAGTATATCGTCAGGCCCACCCTGAATAGCTCTACAATTACCAGCCTTAGTATCTTGTAGGAGTAATTGCTCCTGTAAATTTCTCGGACTCTCATCTGGAATAGCACCTTGATTCATAGTGTAACAGTTTCAGATGTTGCTCAAATAATGATTAGGCCCTATGTATTATGCCATCCACTCTTTCAAACGAGAAAATATCAGACAATTTCTAATTCCAGATTATGACTTATTACAAAATCATGGCTGAAGTGGTCAACCACATTAGTATCGCTCAATTCCAGATTGTAAAAATCAACAAAATCTGCATCAAAATAAGGCCCAGCGTGCCAAGTTCCAGTTTCTAACTTAATAAAACAATTGCCGGGAATCCGAAAAGCAACAATATCCTCTAAACTCGGTTTATCGCTATCCCCAGGAGGTGCAACCGCCATCAACCAATCCTTGCCATCTAGAGAGCCCAAACACTGAGTACATTCAACGTGTCGCGTGATTTTGCGAAACTTGCGACCTTTCTCATGCAACCGCATAATGTAAAATCTAGGAATGCCATTTTGTAAATTTAACCTAGCATCCTCAGCATCAAAAAACTTACCATCAACACTCGCAGAGATAACTTGACCGTAACTCCGAAAATTCTCCGATGTTATCCATTGTGCCGGCAATTGCTTAATTGAAATTGATGCGGTCATAAATCAGAACATCCCCTGGCTCATTTCATCAAAAACATTCTCATACAGATAGTCTTTTCTTCTCTCTTCTCTCTGTGCCCTCTGCGCCCTCTGCGGTAAAAAAAATCTAATTCCTTTCTCGATCGCCCAAAACACCATTACAATCAAAATCAGCACACCGCTGCAAAAAACGAGCCGGAATATCAGGTCTCGCCCCCCAATGCAAGTGCAAATAAGAAGCATGAACTTGAAAAACTCCCCACCCTTCAGCAACCGCATCAACTTCCCCCCGCTTGCCGTACCTCCAACTGTGATAAACTGGATTAGTCGGTTCTACAGTCAAGTGCGATCGATGAAATTCATGCCCGCAAACCTCATCTCCCGAACTTAACACCGAACTATCTCTCAGCGCCACAGTTTCTCGATATCCCAAAGTCAAACGCTTTCCCATCTCAGCATTAGACTGCAACACTCCAACCCCTTGCCAAGAATTGCCCTCGAAGTCTACAATGGAATCGCACAAGTACATTAAACCGCCACACTCTGCATAAGTCGGCATTCCCGCCACGATCGCACTTTTTACCGCATCTCGAATCACCACATTACCGCTCAATTCCTTCGCAAAAACTTCAGGAAAACCGCCCCCAAAATATAACCCTTGCACGTTGTCAGGAAACACAACATCATCAAGCGGGCTCCAAAATACCAACTCCGCACCCAACTCTGCCAATAAATCCAGATTGTCCTGATAGTAAAAATTAAAAGCCCGATCGCGCGCCACTGCAATCCGCACCCCAAATTTCCCATCCAAACTATTGACAACATCATCTTTTTCAGTTATGATAGCCGAAGGGAGACTGTATCTACCCAAAAGTTGCTCAGACCCCTCACCTCCCCGATTTGAAGTTGCAGCCAGCATTGGCAAAAGTTTTTCCCAGTCAAAAGCAACCGCAGCTAAATCAGCCAGTTTATCGATCGCAGCATGAAGATTCGGCAACTCCTCAGCCGGAATCAGGCCTAAATGTCGATCGGGAATAGTCACAGCCTCATCCCGTCGCAGCACCCCCAAAACGGGTAAATTAAGCGGTTCCAGAGCATCGGTAAGCAACTCTAAATGTCGATCGCTAGCCACCCGATTCAACACCAAACCAGCGAAATTAAGGTTTTTGTCAAAAGAGCGAAAACCGTGGGCGATCGCAGCCACAGAACCAGATAGCCTGCTGCAATCTATCACCAACAATATCGGCAAATTCAGCAAAGCAGCAACATGGGCCGTAGAAGCAAAAGAAAAATCATAATTGAACTCTTCTCTTCCTTCTTCCTTCTTCCTTCTTCCTTCTTCCTTCTTCCTTCGACTCACACCATCAAATAGACCCATTACTCCTTCAACTAAGGCACAATCGACATCTTGAATATGACGAAAAAAACACTTCTGCACATAAGATTCAGATGTTAATATCGCGTCTAAATTTCGACAGGGACGACCCGTAACAAAAGCGTGAAACATTGGATCGATGTAGTCCGGCCCTACCTTAAAAGACTGAACATTCAAGCCGCGACGGATTAAATAAGCTAAAAGGGCGATCGTTACAGTCGTCTTTCCCGCACCGCTGCGTTCGCCCGCAATTACTAAAGCCATTAGTTATTTGTTAGTGGTTATTTATTAGTGGTTATTTGTTAGCGGTTATTTGTTAGCGGTTATTTGTTACTGGTTAGTAGTCAGTGGCTACCAATAACCAATGACTACTAACTACTGACTACTGACTACTGACTACTGACTACTGACAACTTCAGCAATTGAGCCGTCACTGCCAAACTTTCCTCATAAAGCACGTCGCGGCCCCAACTCTGCAAATGCTGTCCCAGCAACTGTTCTGTCACCTGATCTAACAGGGGAGTCACTTGGTTAAAGCGATCGGTTTGAGCGCCGCCCTTCGTTTCCATCCGCATACAGCCACCAGCTTCGGAACACAGCACAGTACCACAATCAGCATTTTCGTTAGTAGAATTCAAACGCAGAGCAATCAAATCCCCAGAGACATCGCCAGTATCAGCAGTCGGAATAGCAGCCAACTCTGCTTCGATCACCCGATCGTCAACACCGACAAATTTAATCCGTTTGATTTGATAATCGCCCTCTTCTTGTTGAAAAGCAACCGGACGCCACTGGAGGCGGCTTGCCAGCCAGCCCAAGTACATCAGTGCTTGAGTGGAATTGCCACGTTCGTAATCGATCGTCACGCGATCGATTTCCCGAATAGCCACGCGACGCCCCGGCGGATCGAAAGCCTCAGCAGCCAACTCCTGCCACGCAGCCAGTCGGCGCCAATTCAGATCCGCGATCGGAATTCCTTCCTCAATCAAACTTTGCATCAGCAGCAATTCAGCCTCTGGTTCACCAAAATAACTAGAGTCAATAATCACAGAACTGCTAGTCGCCACCAACCGCTGGAACAAATCTCGCTCGGGATCAGGAGTCGCTTTCCACCACAGCAGGGTCGGCAAATCGGCGATTGTCAGTGCGGTTACGATACCGCTGACCCGTTCCAGAGCCTCTTCGGTACCCCGGAGCGTAATGTACTCGCAACAAATCAGATTGCCACTGCCGCCCTTATGAACCGGACAATAAGCAGCGACTTGAGCCTGTACGCCCGTATCTTCCCCCGCCGTCGGACACAGAGCAATAATCCGGCAGGGATTAGCAGCGACAATGGCGTCAGCTACAGCAGAACCTCCTGAACCGAAACCCGTTGGACCCAACTTGCTGCCATTTGAATTTTTGCGAGCCACTTCTTCCCGCAAAGTGGCGAGCAATTCAGCATTAGGTTTGCCAGTTCTGGGCAAGCCGTAAGCTTTTTGAGCAGCTCTGATGCTAGATGCGGTCATGGGCCCGGTAATCCCATCGATCGGCCCATCGTAAAAGCCGACATCCGCTAATAGCTGCTGAGTTTCTTCCGGCTCGTAAACTACAAAAGTAAAAGTTGTTGCCCTAGTGGCGCTCGGAAAATCGCCCTTCGACCCAGATTCTCTGTAACTTTCCCAAATTTGGGCTAATTCGGCCTCTATTTGGTCGATCGAAACATCTTTAGGACTTTGCAATGAAACTAGAGGTGGAGCTTTCATCGGTGTCATAATCATCGGTTTTTTCTCCTTTTTTATTTGTCGGTTGACTGTTGACTGTTGACTGTTGTTAGTTGTTGATTGCCATCAATAACCAATAACCAATTCCCAATTCCCAATTCCCAATTCCCAATTCTCAATTCCCAATTCCCAATTCCCAATAACTCTTAAAGTCTTCGCCACTTACGTCCGTCTCGATTAATTAGCAATTCTGCCTCCGCAGGCTCCCAAGTACCCGCTTCATACTGAGGCACCAATGCTGGATCGCTCGGTGCTTCCCAAGCCATCAAGGCTGGTGTCACGATCCGCCAAGCTTCTTCCACTTCATCAGAACGAGTGAATAGAGTTTGGTCGCCCAACATACAATCAATCAAAAGGCGATCGTAAGCATCAGAAGAAGTCACCCCAAACGAAGAACCATAACTGAAATCCATATCCACCGTCCGCGTCCGCAAATCCGGCCCAGGCATTTTCGCCTCAAACCTCAGCGAAATCCCCTCATTGGGATGCACGCGCATTGTCAAAACGTTAGGAGTAGTTTGTTGAGCCGCCGACTGAAAAATCAACAAAGGCACTTCGCGAAACTGAATCGCAATTTCGCTAACTTTTTTAGGCAACCGCTTCCCGGTGCGTAGATAAAAAGGCACCCCCTGCCAGCGCCAGTTGTCAATCATAAACTTCATCGCCACAAAAGTTGGAGTCATGGATTGAGGATTGACTCCTGGTTCCGTGCGGTATCCGAGCACTGGTTTGCCTTTCATCCAGCCGGCGGAATACTGGCCACGAATCGCCGAATTCTCTAAATTATGTAAGTCAGCTAAGCGTGTTGCTTGCAAAACTTTCATCTTTTCGGTACGGATGCTGTCAGCATCTAGGGAGTTTGGCGCTTCCATCGCTGTCAGACAAAAAATCTGCATCAAATGGTTTTGGAGCATATCCCGCAAAGCCCCAGAGGATTCGTAGTAACCGGCTCTGTCTTCTACGCCCACTGTTTCTGCAACGGTAATTTGTACGTGATCGACAAATTGGCGGTTCCACAACGGTTCAAAAATCGCATTTGCAAACCGAAAAACCAGGAGATTCTGAACAGTTTCTTTACCCAAATAATGGTCAATCCGATAAACTTGCTGTTCTTGACAAACTTCCTGGACTACTCGATTGAGAGCTTTTGCCGAGTTCAAGTCACGGCCGAAGGGTTTTTCAATAACTAAGCGATGTTTGAGGGGGTCTGCCAGCATTTTAGCGGCTCCCAATTGCCGAATCGCTTCGGGAAAGAAGTTGGGGGAAACGGAAAGATAAAATATATGGTTGCCGCGGGTTCTCCTTTGTTGGTCGAGTTCCCCTAGCAAAGCTTTGAGTTTTTGATAACTTTCGGGGTTGTCTATGTCGCCGGGACAGTAGAACAAACTCTGAGCAAAATCTTGCCAAAATTCTTCATTGCCAATCCCGCCACCAAATTCTTCGATGCCTTCGCGCATTTGCTCTCGGAAGTAATCGTGACTCCAAGGGCGACGGGCTACTCCCACCACGGTAGTTTCGGGTGGTAAGCGTCGATCGCGCTTCATCTGATAAATTGCTGGTACGAGTTTGCGTTGGGTGAGATCCCCGGAAGCTCCGAAGATGACCAGAATTTGCGGTTCCGGCATCCGTTCTTTTCGCAAACCTACCCGCAGCGGGTTTTCAAGAATTGTCACCATTGTTTATTTTGCTCCTTCTAAAGCTGTGAGTCTTGCGAGTACAGCTTGATAATTTGTTGTCATTTCTGCTAGTTGCTGGGTGAGGGAGTTTATCTGACCTTCATATTCTGCCTTGAGTTCCGCCCTAACTTCTTCTCGAATTTTTCTTCTCTCAACCGCCAGACGAATTTCCCAATCTCGATCGCGCTGTAGCAGTTCAGCTTTTAACTGCCTGTTTTCGGCTCGAAGTTGCTCCATTTCCAAAGCCACAGCAGCAGCACGCCGATCTCTATCTCTGTTTTGTTGTCGGATTTCCTCTCTAAGCCGTTTATTGTCCGATCGCAGTTTCTCCAGTTCAGAATCACTACTATCCTTATGAGTTTTCCCGCTTCCGTCTGAAGGAAATCGCTCCTCAACCAAGCGCTTAATGGCTGCACCAGTCGGAATGCCGTTGGGTGATGACTCTACTGCTTCTTGCCAGATTTTGATTTGTAATTCTGGGGAGAGTTTGGTCAAAGGACGAACCTGATTTTCCTTTCTAGGCAAAATGTGCGCAATTGCGCACAAATTTTCCATTACTAGGGCTGCCTCAATAAATTGATAGGCTGTCCGTCTGGCTATGTTCCACTTTTCTAAGCAATAAGCCTCAAAGGTCTTGTGGGTTTCCCGGTACAGTTTCTGTACCAGAATTTCGTTAAGGGCTTTGCCGACTTCGTAAAAAGTCTGAAGTCCATGTTCCACAATTGATTCGAGTTCTTGAAGCCTCGCCCGTTCGGCGACAGCAAGTTGGTCGTTTGTATACTCGCTCTTGATTAGAGTATTAGTAATCTGCATAGTGAATGCCTCAACGTTTGGAGATGGAGAATTCGAGTTGTATATATGGCTAGATTCCTGCTATGGGACAGAATAGATTTTACTTTGTAGGAAAAATGTGCGCAATTGCGCACATTTTTCCTAGGGAGAATTTAAAACTCAGGATTTAGGAAGCCACACAATTATCTATTCCGACCCCTGAATGCTTCTGCCTCCAAGGATACAGATATTTCCTTAAGCGACTGGTGAGAGCTTCTGCACTTTCTCTTCCAAGGAATCCATCAGGGATTGGAACGGACTGACGAATTTCTCAATCCCCTCCAGGAGCAAGTCTGCCATCACTTTATCCAAATCTATATTGATGTCTGGATCTTTGAGACTTTCGATCAGCGCGTAAGCTTCTGCCACGTTGTTCTCAATCCGGGGTGCGACATCGCAGTGATCGAAACAAGCTTCAACGGTGTTCGGTGGCAAAGTATTCACCGTGTCGGGGCCGATTAATTCATCCACATACATCACATCACTGTAGTTGGGGTTTTTGGTGCTGGTACTCGCCCACAACAGTCGTTGCACTTCGGCTCCCTTTGCTGCTAATGCCTGCCAGCGATCGCTCGCCACGATCTCTTTATATTTCTGGTAAGCTACTTTGGCATTGGCGATCGCAATTTTCCCCTTCACCGCTTCCAGTTTGGCTTTCGTAGCAACATCAGTGACTCCTTTGAGTTTCTCGTCAATTTGACCGTCGATGTTGATGTCGATCCGGCTCAAGAAGAAACTGGCAACTGAGGCAATATTACTCACATCCAAACCTTTAGCCGCCCGCGCTTCCAAGCCACGAATATAAGCCCAGAAAGTTTCAACGTAGCTGTCAACGGAGAACAGCAAAGTCACGTTAACGTTAATTCCTTCGCTGATGACTCGTTCCACTGCCGGCCATCCTTGAGCCGTTCCCGGAATCTTGATCATCACGTTTGGTTTACCGATCGCCTGATAATAACGTAAAGCTTCACTAATCGTGCTTTCTGTATCATTGGCGATCGTCGGTGGCACTTCAATGCTGATGTAACCATCCAAACCCTTCGACTCTGCGTAAACCGGGGCGAAGATGTCGCAAGCGTTGCGGATATCTTCAAATACCAGAGATTCGTAAATTTCGAGTACAGATTTGCCAGCCCGGATGCCAGCTTCGATATCAGCATCGTAAATGACATTGCCCGCGATCGCTTTCTCGAAAATGGCCGGATTGGATGTAATCCCTCGCAGCCCGCGACTTTCAATCATCTTTTTGAGTTCGCCCGACTCGATCAGATCCCGAGTCAAATTGTCCATCCAGATGCTCTGGCCGATTTCTTTGATTTCTAACAGGTGATTCTTTGTCGTTTCTGTCATGATCTTTAACTCCTACAATTTGATATTTGATAATTGGGAATTGGGAATTGGGAATTGGGAATTGGGCATTGGGAATTAAAACATTCTTGCTTCCTTCCCGGCGTTACATCCGTTACATCCGTTACACAATCCGTTGCCGAACTTCCTTCACTCTTCAATTGTTCTAGGATTGCGCGATCGATGCTTGAATAAATGACTCTACTAGCGCGACATCTTTTTTGCTGCCAATTATCAAAGGCGTGCGCTGATGAAGTTGAGTCGGCACCACGTCCAAGATGTCTTGAATACCCGTACTAGCCCGCCCTCCGGCTTGTTCCATCAAAAACGCCAAAGGAGCCGATTCGTAGAGTAAGCGCAATTTGCCATCGGGGTTTTTCACCGTTCCTGGGTACAAAAACACACCTCCCTGAGATAAAATCCGGTGGAAATCTCCCACCAAAGCCCCTCCGTACCGGGCGGTATAGCCTTGATTTCGATGTACATAGCGAATGTAATCCCGATAAGATTCATCCCACTGCCAAAAGCTACCTTCATTGACACTGTAAATCTGGCCACTGTCTGGAATCTTGATGTTTTCGGTTGATAGAATAAACTCGCCCAAACTGGGGTCGAGGGTAAAGGAATGAACGCCCTGCCCGATCGAATAAACCAGCATGGTACTAGGGCCGTAGAGCACGTAACCAGCAGCGATTTGTTTATGTCCGTGTTGCAGCAAGTCTGAAGCAGAACCGTCTGCATCGTCCCCTTCTTGCTTGCGGATGCTGAATATGGAGCCGACATTCAGATTGATGTCAAGATTAGAAGAACCGTCTATGGGGTCGTAGAGCAGACTGTAACGCCCGATCGGACAATTTTCAGGAATATAATAGGGTTTTTCCATTTCCTCCGAAGCCAAGCGGCAGACCAGTCCGCTTTGCTGGAATACCGAGATAAACACTTCATTGGCATAGATATCCATCTTTTTGACGGATTCTCCCTGCACGTTGACAGCCCCTGTAAACCCTAAAGCATCTTCCATTAACCCGGCTCTGCTGAGTCGCCTTGCGATCAGCTTGGCCGCGAGTCCGATACGATTCATCAGGGCACTGAGATCCTGAGCATCTGCACTAAAGCTTTGGAGTTGCTGGAGTACGTGACGGGATAGAGTCGTGCAATCGCGGTCTAAGGCTTGCACCTGATCGATCGATCCCAGGCGGGTTTCTCCTGTCGGCGCTTGTACCATGATTTTGATGTCCTCCCTGTCTTGCGGCTCTGGATTTGGGATTTTTCAGGTGCTTGACACTTGCTCCTGAATCGGATACTGAACCGATCGTCCCCTAACTTCTATCTTAGGGAGGGTTTTGCGATCGGGCATCGAACTTTATGTGAATTTTAGATCCAGATCGAAAATTGAGGAGTGCGATCGGGTGTTGAGTAACGAAGTTATTACTACAATATCTATTTTTTGTCAAGTTAACACCCGCATATATTCAGATTAATCGTCGTCTTTGAATTCTTTGGCTAGGAGATCGAGTCTGTCGTTCGTTTCTTTTGTAAACTTGAGTAACCCAACGCTCACAATATTTGATGTTAATCCGCTACCGGTGGCAACTGCTCCTTCTGGGATTTTTCCAGAAAACAACAGTCCGATGCCTAGAATACTGATGGAGGCACTTACTATTGTTAATCCAAGAGTCATATTAAAACTGAATTTAGCTTGACGCAAACGTTCTTTAATGACATCTCGCTCCATTTCTGGGTAGTCATCAGAACGGAATGGTTTATTGGTATTTGACTTATTGCTAGGCATTTCTTTTACTCCAACTGTATAACTCCATTAAAAATTAAGCGAGGTTGAGTTCAGAGTCGAGAAAAAAGTTGATCGGGTTGACTTGTTGGTTGACTTTTAGTTGAGATTAAATCTATAATTCGGATTAATAATTTTCTGTGGAGGCATCATGGGGCGATCGCTTAAAGTTTCTCCAGGGTGCATCGAACAAGTCAAATCGGCTTTAGCACGCAACGGCTTTCCGACTCAGAAGGCTTTGGCTGAAGAATTGGGAATTGGGCTATCCACAGTCAAGAAATTTCTGACGGGACAACCTGTTGATTACTCATATTTTCTGGAAATTAGCGGGAGATTGGGGTATGAATGGAGAAAGATCGTACATATAGACGAAACGATCCCTAAGCCTATCTTCGAGGAAACCTCAGCTTTCATCACTGGAACTCCCATCACCAATCCACGCGACTTTTTCGGGCGGCAGAAGGAACTCAAACGCCTATTCGACTTACTGAAACGCCGTCCCCTGCAAAATGCTGCCATTATTGGCAAGAAACGCAGTGGCAAAACATCTTTGCTGCAATACTTGAAAAATATTACCACGCCAACAGAACAGTTGCGCCCCGGTCAAAAATCTGACTGGTTGCCTTATCCAGAAAACTATCATTGGATTTTCGTCGATTTTCAAGATTCGCGACGACAGAATCGGGAAGGGTTGCTGCGCTACATTTTAGAATCCCTAAAAATGTCAGTACCTAATCCTTGCGATTTGGATAGATTTATGGATACGGTTAGCAGTAATTTAGATCGGCCGACAGTCATCTTATTTGATGAAATTGGTGTAGGTTTGCAACGCTGTCCAGAATTAGATGATGGATTTTGGGAGAGTTTGCGTTCTTTGGCAACCAACCAAACAAATGGGAATTTAGGGTTTGTTTTGGCAACTCCTGAGTCGCCCATTGAATTAGCGCGTAATACGGGACATACTTCACCTTTTTTCAATATTTTTGGATATACTACAATTCTGGGAATTATGACTGAAACAGAAGCGCGGGAGTTGATAGGCCGTTCGCCGATTCCTTTTCCTGCTGAGGATGTCGAGTGGATTTTGAACAAAAGTGAACGCTGGCCTCTGCTGCTGCAAATCCTTGGTCGAGAACGATTATTTAGTCTGGAAGAGGGGGAAACAGGGGATGATTGGCGGAAAGAAGGGTTAGAGCAACTAAAACCATTTGCTGATTTAAAATCGATATAAAGAGATAAGCATCAACTGAGAAAACTTATAAAAATTCCTAACCTAAATGATGCCAAATGTGCCACGCAACGCCTACACCGATTCACCAGAACAGCATCCCAACCTAATTCTGGGTAGTTTGCAACTGCTGTTTTGGCTATTCTTTCGTCCCTTGGCTTGGAAAAATCATCTCAAGCGCATTGACCCTGCTTTAGAGATCGAATCTAAGAGCCAAAGGCGTTTAAGATTGCAAAACCCAGCTTTGTGGAAGTTATTAATACAAGCATTTCTGGTATTGCCTGTCCTAGCTAATTCAATTATTGTTGCCTTCATACTTTGGCTATTAGGTGCGCCAGTAGAAAAGATTGTATCGGGCGTGGCGTGGGGCGTGGCGTGGGGCGTGGCGTCGGGCGTGGCGTGGGGCGTGGCGTGGGGCGTGGCGTGGGGCGTGGCGTGGGGCGTGGCGTCG
>ENA-OBIT01000629-OBIT01000629.1-metagenomes-genome-assembly--contig:-NODE-629-length-14975-cov-13.1434_pt1 | contig 14975 bp, 12 predicted proteins | sample MGYA00153386_OBIT01 | MGnify analysis MGYA00153386
TCCGATCGCCCTGTTGAATCTGGCAATTTGAAGGGGTAACGACAGACTAAAAAAATTACCCCCTCAAAAAAACACCTACCCCTAGGCGCAAATTTTATCCATCAACCCGATTTAAATTCCAGTCGTAAGGCAAAAAAACGATCGCCCATCCATCACTCACAGCCACCTCCGGCCCCAAATAACCGCCCACATACCCAGCCACAGAACCCTTCGCTTTCACAAAATCCTCGCCGTACCACTTAAAAATCTTGCTTAAATAAAGCGTCTTTTTCTGAGCATCGTACCGAACCTTATCAGGATTCTGAATAAAGCGACTCGCATCCGCTTCCAGTTGAGTCCGAACCGACTCTGGGAAATAAGCCCCCCGGCGTAGCAGCGGGCATCCGACAGCAGTGCAAACTAATCCAAAATGGATGCGCGGTTCCGCAAATTCCGGCCGCAAAATTGCGTGTTCGATTTGATTGAGACTGTACTTTTTGTCGGCAATAATCGAATTTGAACGGGTGAAAAAATCCAAAAAACTTAGCCAGTTGGGAATTCCCAAAACTTTGGGACGGATGGACGCGATCGGATATACTTCGAGAACTTGAGAAATGGCGATCGCATTGTACGCATTCAACCACAGCGCTAATCGCGCATCCGCATCCCTAATAGCAGCCAAATCAACATCCGCCAAAGTTTGCAGCCACTTGTTCAAGGCATCCGCGCCCTCAGCTTTCCAGCGCCGATAATTGACGCGGCCAAAATCGTCAACGTAGCGTTGTAGCAACTCATCCCAAGTCGAAAAGGCGATCGTATTTATCAACATAATGAAACTGAGCCCCAAATTATAGATTTCATGGTCTTTATCTTCTACAATTTTAAAATATTCTCAATTTAAACTTTAACTGCGATTGATATCTTCCGCCAAAACTTCTCTCCCAATTTAAACAGCCAATTCTAATTTTTCAATTACCATCCCCCAATACCCATGATTAATCACACAAACTTCTGCGATAAACTGTTAGCGGCTGTTGAAAGCAATCAAAGTTTGCTGTATTTAGCCCTCGATCCCGACCCGGAAACCTTGCCCGCGCTGGTTTCGATGACGGGGGAGGAAACTCAAACTTTTGTCATTGATTTGCTGGAAAGGCTGAAATGTACGATCGACCAAACAGCCGATTTAATTTGCGCCTGCAAAATCACCCTCGGTTTTTACCAATCTCTGGGCATTCCGGGCTGGGAATTGCTGCAACAAATATTGACAATTATTCCTCCTCACATTCCAGTAATTTTAGATGCCAAACACAGCGATTTAAACACCAGCGCAGTTTTTGCTAAAACCGTATTTGAGGACTTGAAAGTTGATGCTGTCACTCTAAGTCCCTATGCCGGATTCGAGCAAGTAGCACCATTTTTATTATATCCAAACAAAACAGTTTTTGTCCTCTGTGCCACAGCGAATCCATCCGCTGTCACTTTGCAAGAATACCCAACACCAGAAAACCCTTTTTACTTGCAATTAGTCCGCGTTTCTCAGACTTGGGGAACTCCTGAAAAACTCGGTTTAGAAGTAGGAGTAATGCCGGAGATGTTGGCGCGCATCCGCCAAACCGCTCCCGAACGCCTAATTTTAGTTGAAGGAGATATCCCAACAGAAAATGACCTCGCAGAAGCCAATGACTTAGCTCAACTGCTGGCGGCTGGTTTAAGCAAGAATGGTGAAGATTTATTGCTACCGATCCCTCCTAGCTTATTCGCGAAATCAAATCCCCGCGAAGAAGTGCAAAAATTGCGGAATAATATCAACGAACAGCGTTTAAAGGCGATCGCCGGTAGTCCGACTTGCGAATTGTGGCTACCGGACGTTTGCTTTTTGCAACCGGAACCTAACCGCGATTTAATCTTGCAACTTTATGACATTGGCTGCGTCGTTTTTGGCGACCACGTACAAGCATCGGGAGCGATATTTCCATACTACATTGACTTGCGCAAAATCATCTCAATTCCGCAAATTTTCCACCAAATAGTCAGCGCCTATGCCGACATTCTCAAAGACTTAAAATTCGATCGCATTGCCGGAATTCCCTACGGTTCCTTACCCACAGCCACTGGTTTAGCTTTGCGGATGGAACGCCCGATGATTTTCCCGCGCAAGGAGGTGAAAACTTATGGTGCTGGAAAGTTGATTGAGGGGCATTTTCAGGCGGGAGAAACTATTGTGGTAGTTGATGATATTTTGATTAGCGGCAAGAGTGTGATGGAAGGTGCCGGTAAGTTGCAATCTGTTGGGTTAAAGGTGGAAGATATTGTGGTATTGATTGACCACGAACAGGGAGTTAAAGATAAATTGCAGGCGAATGGTTATCGCGCGCATTCTGTGTTGGCGCTTTCAGAAATCGCTCAGATTTTGTATCAAGCAAATCGGATTAATACTGAGGAATTTCAGCTTTTGACTGCGGAACATTAAACCCCCCATTGGGTGCATCTCAATTTGGCAAGGGCGAATATATTTGCAAAAATGAGATGCACCCGATCGCACTTACCGAATGATATACTTTCAACTACAATTATTTTTATCAAGAAATCGTGGGTTTAAAACCCCGCCCTTTACGGCGTTATTGTGTTAGAATTAAAATTAAGTTGCTGACTTTGGGAACGCAGGAAACAAGCGACACTCCGTCATCCCTAAATCTCTGTCTGTCAATGGTAAAGTCCACACAGTAAGAGCGTACAGCAATTAAATACGGTGGGACACATCGAAATTCACGCTTGAGGAATAGCCTATCAGTTGGGAAATATGAGAATATTTCCTCTGGCTAGTATGAAAGTGTAAGACCAAAATCAACTTGTTTGGTAGAGGCAACATTCAGCCCAAGAATCCACTTGCCTTCAGGCAGTGGAGTTGTCAAACACACCGTTAGCGAGATCAACAGCATGGTGGAAACAGTGGACACAATCGAAAAAACGGACGATCGCACACAAACCCGCTACTGGGGTCAAGTTACAGTCATAGATGCAGGCGATCGTTACAAAATCAATCGCATTGAACTCAAACCGGGCCATCATATCAGTACCCAAATGCACTATCACCGCAGCGAGCACTGGGTTATCGTCTCCGGTACTGCTAAAGTTATTTGCAACGATAACGAGATAATTCTCATGCAAAAACAGTCAACCTACGTTCCCATGAATACGCCTCACCGCGTGGAAAATCCAGGCGTTATTCCCCTAGTGATGATTGAAATCCAAAATGGCGAATACCTCGGCGATGATGACATTATTCGTTTCCCGAAAGATGCTCACGAGGAAGATTAATCGGCAACTTAACTGAAATATTGCACCATTCTCGATAAGCCTGTTTATGACAATGGTGCAAAATATGATTAAAATTATAGGTATTTAAAATTATAGAGGCAATTACGGAATTGCCCCTACATGATTATATTAAGCTGATTCATCACCTGAATTTGATATAGCAATTGGCGATCGTCCTACGGCAAAGAAGCATTTTTCAAATCAACATTTGCCATATTGGCATCTTTCAAATTAGCACCAGTCAAGTCCGAACCGTTCAGATTTGCACCAGTCAAATTTGCACCGGTTAAATTTGCATCCCGTAAGTTGACGCCCTGTACGTCTATTCCCGACAAACTGCCACCCCGGAGGCTGACATTCGCTAGATTCGCTACAGACTGACGAGCGTTTCTCAGGTTGGCACCGGCCAAATCAGCACTTTCCAAATTGACACCGACTAAATTAGCGCTGGTGAGGTTGGTATTTTTCAAACTAGCAATTACTAAACCCGCCAGACTCAAGTTAGCGCGGCTCAAATCAGCACTCTCCAAATTCGCCCCGTGCATTTTAGCCGCAATCAAACTAGCACCTTGCAATTTAGCTTGCTTCAGATTTGCTTCGTTCAGTTTGGCTTCGTTGAGGTTAGCACCGTTTAAATTAGCACCGGTCAAATTTGCACCGCTCAAATCTGCACCGCTGAGGTTCATACCAGCAAGTTGCGCTCCTGTCAAGTCGCATTTGGTACATTTGTTAGTTTCTAATAGTTGCTTCACGTGTGATACGTTTTCTGCTTTGACTCCAGAAGCAAAGCCGATCGCAATTAAAAGCCCTGTTGTTGTTAAAATTCCAAGTTTCATATACTCACCCTTAGCGATGTCTCTCTCTCTAATAATATCCAACATTTTTAGAGAGAGTTGGGTGATCGGTCTCTTCGATAAACTGTGACAATCATCACCCTGTTGTGCACAAAACATGAGATAATTATTGACGTTTGAACTCTGAAAATTAGTGTAAAGAATTATTGCTTTTTCAGGAACCAAAAGGGGAAAGATTGCGTCGGTTCGAGACGGACACCCGTCACGTTTTTCTGAGCAAAGGTATAGTCCTTATCCTGCCAGAGAGGGATGAAAGGTACATCTCGACCTAGTATGTCTTGAATTTCAGCAAACAAAGCTTTGCGGATTTGAGGGTTTGCTTCTTTTCGCTGCTTGTCGATCAGTTGATTTACCCGATCGTTATAATAAAACGAGCCCTGACCTTGACTTGCACCCTTAGAACAGCCGTCAGCCGCCGAACCCGTCGCACAATCCAAAAACGGCTGAATGTAATTGTCAGCGTCGAAAAAGTCCGCGTACCAATCCACTAAAACCGCAGGATAAATCCCCTTCTCTATATTCTGAAACAAAGTCGGAGATTCAACGCTGTTGATTTCTACCTCCATTATCCCGTCCATCTTCAGTTTGGCCAAAGCTTTGATCGTACTCGCCACTAAAGCTCGTTTTGTGGAACCAGAAGGATGCCAAATTTGCAGAATAAACGGATTCGTCGCCGAGTATCCCGCTTTCGTCAACAATTCCTTCGCCTTTGTCATGTTGGCATCCCCGTACAGTTCTTTAAAAACTGGTTTTTGAACGTCGAAGGTTGTGGGAATCAGGCTGTACAGCGGTTGTGCTTGTCCCCGCAGTACGCGATCGTTAATCAGGGGCCGATCCATCGCCGCGGCGATCGCCTGTCTCACCTCCAACTTATCCAGTGGTTTAGACTTGATATTTAGCGTCATATAACTGACTGTACTGCTCTCTGCCGCGAATTCCTGCCATTTCCCTTTTTTTGCCCCTTCATCCAAGCTGCGCACTTGATCTGCATCCAGAGATAAATAAGCAAGATCGATCGCACCAGTCCGAAAAGTATTGAACAAATTAGACGAACTAGAAAGCAGCAAAATATCAATTCCTTGATTGACCGGCTTTTCCCCCCAATACTTGTCAAACACGTCAAAGGAGAGAGAATCAGTGCCGTACTTCGCCAATTTGTAGCGTCCAGTTCCCACAAATGTATCCGGTTTAAATTTATTGTCCCCAATCTCATAAGCTTTTGGAGAAACTGCACAAATACCAGCAAATGTCAACAGGGAAGGAAAAGCAGCAAAAGGCTTTTTTAATTTAAAAGTTAATTCATATTCGCCCGTGGCTTTCACCGATTCTACGGCATCGCTCAACAAGAAAGCTGGACGCCCACCATTTTTGATAAACCGCTGCAACGAAAATTCCATTGCTGCGGCGTTAAACGGTGTGTCATCGTGAAAAATAACACCTTGACGCAAGGGAATCGTATAAGTCAATCCATCTTGACTAACTTTCGGCATTGCTGTGGCTAAGCCAGGGATTAACTCAGTAGTTTCCGACTTGTAAGTGTAGAGAGTATCGCCTAAATTACGCAGCAGTTGCCCTGATATGGTTTCGTAAGCGTCGGCTGGGTCGATCGTCCGCAATTTCAAGGTTGTGCCGATTGTAATGCGATCGTTATTAGCATTTGGATCTGCTGAATTAATTGATTGCCTCTGTCCGCAGCTTACAATCAAGCAGCAGCAAAGACTGAAAATAGCTATAACTTTAATCAATGAAGGTTTTATCAATATTTGCAACTGTCGGTTGTAGTTTTCCATAATCATTTTGCGAAATAATCCTAACTATAATACCATGTACGTTTGTGATTCCAGGCAGAGCAAGAGTGCATCTGCATTCCCAGCCAGAGAATGGGAACAAATCTAACTTCTAATATCAAATCCGTTTGCGCCGGAATTGATATAACTTCTAACTTCTTCCCTCTTCCTTCTTCCTGACATCCGTTACATCCGTTACCAAATCCGTTGCCGAACTTCCTTCGTTAAATTCCCTTCAGGAGCGATCGCCAATCCCGACAGCGTTTCAGATAAATGCGAGCTACCCGATCACTCGGATTTGTCCGCAAACACTCTTCAAACAATTTTCCCGCTTCTCGGAACTCCTTGCGATCGCAAAGTAACATAGCTTCAGTATATGTAGGCAAATTGGCTAACTTTGCTGCCAAAATTCCTGGCGGATCGGCATCAAATACCTCATAAACTATGACATATTGAGATTTTCCTTTGACCTGTACTTTATCCACAATCCGTATAGCATAATCAGCCGGATTTCGCAACCGTTCCAAAGTCTCCTGAGAAATTAACAGAGGTACGCCGTAATCTTTGGTCAATCCTTCAATGCGAGATGCCAAATTAACAGCATCGCTAATCACAGTGCTGTCCATTCGGCTTTGACCGCCAACTGTCCCCAGCATCAAAGAACCAGAATTGATCCCAATGCCAATTTGAATCGGAATGTAGCCGATTTTTTGACGGTGTTCGTTGTAATCAGTCAGGATATTTAGCATCGCAATACCCGCTTTCACTGCATCGTCTGCAAAGTCGCTGAACAGAGCCATAATTGCATCACCGATATATTTGTCAATAAAGCCATTATTGCTAGTAATAGCAGGCTCCATCCGCGAAAGATAAGCATTGATAAAATTAAAATTTTCTTGGGGACTCATAGTTTCCGAAAGCGTCGTGAAGTCGCGGATATCCGCAAACAGCACCGACATTTCCTCCTGCACTTGGTCGCCCAGATTGACATCAATAATACTTTCATATCCCAACAAATTTAGAAATTGATGGGGTACAAATCGCCCGTAAGCATCAGTTAATTCTAATTCTGCATCCAGAGATTTTTCTAAGTTTTGATTGAGGTCAAAGAGTTTCTTGATAAATTTATGGCGATCGGCTTCAGCTTGTTTGCGTTCCGTGACATTTTGAAAAACTGCGATCGCAAAAGCAACTTTGCCACCCTCGAAAATTGGCGTTCCCCAACCCTCAATGGGAACTTTCTTATCTGGTTGATGAACTTCCATATCATCAGCCGTTGCGCTTTCGCCCCTCAAAGCTCGGACGATGGGCAACTTCTCAGAAGGGTAAATAGTATCAGTTCCCGCTATATAAATTTGATAACTTTCTGACAAATCATCAACGGCATTTAACGACACAACTCCTTGACCGAGTAACTTCTGTCCGGCATGATTGACGTAATAAGGTCTGCCTTGAGAATCGAGTACGGCCACGCCTATCGGAATCGCTTCCAAAAATTGAGCCAGCTTAATTTCGCCTTCCCGCACCGCTTCCAATGCCCGATCGCGCAACTCAGTTTCAACCGTATCGGAATGTTCAGCAGTAGTTTCCAGCAAAATTTCCAGATCCGCTTTTTCCTCCTTCAAGTCTTCCACTTGCTGGCGCAATCTTTCTATCTCTAAAAGTAGCTGTTCTCTAGATGGTTGTTCTTCCAGCATGACCCGAGAATTTGCGCCTCTACTAACAGAAAATTGCTCAATAGCCTGCACCATAAAAGTAATCGTTGTTTATACTAATTCTAACTGCAAACCAGGCATTAGGCGCTGGAAATTCTTCAAAGATTTACCTTGCCAAGCTATGCGTTGAGAGCCTTGTACCGCTATTTGCACCCGAGCTTTTTTGCGCACCTCGATAATAAATTTTGATAGCATATTGATCCCAGAACTGTTCAAAAATTCTAACTGTTGCAAATTGAGGGTAATTTTCGCCGATTCCACGTCAGCCACCTCGCTCAGCAACTGTAATATCGGTGCGTACTCCGCAGGCCCGCTCAGCCTTAGAGAGCCAACAAAACTCACAGTTGTCGTTGTTGGATCGTAACAGATCCGGTAATCTTCTGTCTTAATTTCCATTGCAGCAAAAAAACTCCATTAGATACGATCGATCGCCCACTCTGCCTATACTGTCAATTGCACCATAGTTGTCACCGCAATTAATTCCGGGTCTTTTTGCACCGTCTGGAACTTCCACCCTATTTTAGCGGTATAGTCGCTGAGCATGGTCAGCAATCCCAATCCTGAACCAGTACAGCTTTCATTAGCAGCATTGTTCTCCAACTGCTGAATGTACAGCTCGCTTGGCTCCGAGGCTAGCAACTGCTGAATGTAAGCCTGAAACTTGCCCACAGCTTTGGGAGGGATGCTGTTAGCCACTGAGAAAATCACTCCGTCACTCTCTAATTGCAGTTTAATGTCGATCGGGTACTCCGACGTTTCATCATTAAACTTCATCGCATTCTCTAATAACTCGTTAGCAATGTAGCTAACAGCGCTTTTAATTTCAGCTTGTCTGTCAATCGTCGAGGGATCGTCTTCGTTTCCCGGAAAAAAACTCGTCAAGTAGTCAGCCAGAAAATCCGCCGATAAACCGTTATTCCGCCACCGCTGCTTCAGGGGAATCGAACTTGGAGAAAATCCTATTATTAAATATTCTTGGCTAGCTGACTGCTCGATGAAATCGCCGAAAGTCTGAATCATATTAGTTGTTGGTTGACAGTTGACGGTTGACGGTTGACGGTTGACTGTTATTATTTGTTAATTGTTATTTGTTAATTGTTATTTGTTAATTGCTACCAATGCCCAATGCCCAATGCCCAATGCCCGATCCCCCATTCCCCATTACTTATTTTTGTTTAAGTACCAGCAATGTGATGTCATCAAAAACTTTTTGTTCGCCGATGTGCGATCGCACATCGTCAATTACAGCGTGCCTGATACCAGTCGCCGTTTGCTGCCAATTAATCTGTATCACCTCAATTAATCGCTCTAAACCGTAAAGCACTTTCTCCATATTTTCAGCTTCCGTAATCCCGTCAGTGTACAGCACTACCACATCTCCTGAATACAACTGCACAACTGTTTCAGCAACAAATTCAGCAATATTTGCATCCAGCCCGATCGGGAAACCCAGATCGATCGTATCAAACCGCTCTACAGAACCGTTACACCGCACCACAATCATTTCTTCGTGCTGGCCGCTCAACTTCAGCATCCCCTCGTGATAATCTAGCAAAGCAAGGCTAGCATTTTTATCACACTTCATCCGCTGTACGTTATCATAAATTGCACTGTTAATAGCACTTAAAAATCTGACTGGATCTGGTTCGTTGTAGGCGAGCAAGGTTCGCACTGCCGTTTGAACCATAATCATTAAAACACCGCTCTCCAATCCGTGTCCCGTCACATCACCAATGCCAATTTTCACCCTACCTTCGTGCTGAAGTACATCGTAATAGTCGCCGCCAACTTCATCAGCCGACTCCATAAATCCCGAAATATCTAAGCCCACAACTTCATTGAGTTCTCGGTCTTTCGGCAGCAGCATCTGCTGAATCTTACGAGTCACATCTATTTCGGCACTCATCCGCACATTTTCTGTTTTTAGGCGATCGTTGAGAACAGTAATTTCTTGATTAGCACCAACCAAGGCATCGGCAATCTTGTTAAACGCACCCACAACTTGCCCGAGTTCATCTCTGTTATCCAAAATAATTTTGTGGTTTAGATTGCCGCTTGCCATTTTTTTTGCAGCTTCATCAAGGACAAAAACAGTTTGCATAACAGCCCTGTAAAAAGATACAAATAAATAAATAACTATTGCTAAAATTATTAACACAAAAGTAGAAATCATCGTTTTTCTACCCACAAAAGCATCAATACGTTTTTGTAGTAACAAGTCTAATTCCTTAACAGTTTCGTCCCACAGTTCAAAACTCGAATCTAGAACCCGCTCGCTCGCATCAATATAGGTATAAGGTTCAATTGACACAGATGGGTAGCTCAGTTTATCTAGTGTCTTAGCTAGCTGCTCTACAATAAAGTTAAAGCTTTTAAAATCTTCGCTTAATTTTGCTTCCAGATTACCATCATGATTATTTTTAAATGAAACATCCATATTAATTGCTAAAGTATTATTAAGTTCTCTCAATTTGACTGATAGAGCGATAAGTTGTATTCTGTCATCTTGTGTAGGATTGTAACCCAGGCTAATCTTTTCAGAAATCAGCCTAATATCCGACAAGATTTTTTGGATTTCTGGCAGCTTAATTAAAGTGGCATCCATCAAATAATAGCTATCCAAATCTGGGTCTAATATTAGATTGGAAGTATCCCCAACATGAGTGTTCAATGTATTAAAATTTGCTGCCAAACTTTGATACAAAAAATCATAAGTTTCTAAACTCCACTGGTGGCGGCGACGTTTGAAATTTTGCCAACTCAGATAAATTGTATTAAATTTTTCAGTAGCATCTAAGATATTTCCTAGCTTGTGATCGGTATTTGCCAGGTTTTGAAATTTTGCGTCTATCTTAGCTTCTAACTCTGCCCTGATTTGTGGCTGGCCTAAATTTGTGTTAAAAGGCTGATAATCTAACAGTTGAAGTTTCGGTATATATTCCCTTAACTGGCGTAGCGGGCGCAGGTATTGATTACCGTAGATTTGTTTTTCGGTAAAATCAACCCTACTGTTAATTTCAGAAATGAGTAGGTACATGACCAAGGTTAACGGCATCGCAAATAGAAAACCGATCAATGTGAATTTTTGAGGATAGCTCAGCCGATTCATTAAATTGATTCCTAGGGATTTTCTGTTCATAATCGATACCTTTGAATAATATTATACTAAAAAAGTAGCGATCGCTACTAAAGAATTTTCCGGGTCGATCGCTCTTGAAAACCAGAATGTTACAATTAATCAGCGATAGCTTGCTTAATTTATAATGCGTTCCCGTACTGTTGCAATAGATTGCGCGCCGTCCCTTTGATATCGCCGGCTCAGCTCGCCTCCCCTAGTCTAAAACACTTTGAGCAGTTTTGGAACGATGAATAGTCATTTATACTGAGATTCTCCGCCAGAATCAGATTCTTTTAAGAATAATTACTTAAAGCTAAATTTTTCTCAATACCCCCAGGTTAAGAGTAAAAATTAAGTAATAAATGTAGATGAAAATTTCCTGAAACACAAGTGTTGGCAGCGAGTATGAAATACTTGCGCTGCACCAGCAGTTAAGTCGGTTCTGCACAAAGGAACCAACAGCACCAGCAACAGTGTCTAAATAAGTATCTGGAGTTGAGCGCTCAGGAGCGATCGCGCATTGTGTAAAGTAAGGCAGAGGGCTTATGATCAAACGAATCTCCGAAAATAACTTTCAAAATAGTCAAAATCTAAACAAAAAGCAGCCCAATCCTTTAATTTTGGCTTTGGTGCTGACAGGAATCTTGACCTGGGAAATGTATCCGACGCTAGTACACACCGCTGCGGCTAATGCTGGTGCTCTCAAACATTCCCTAGCCCAGTTGGAAAGCCAAGAGGAGCAAACCGTGCAGCAAGTTGCCGCAGCCGCAGTGTCAAAAAAAATCAACTATTCGGGATTGGCACTAAATAGTGTGACTTCCGAAGCGGGCAATTTGGCCGAGGGTGCGCGCCAAAATCCCCCGAACCAATTGCCCCCAACTGTAGCAGCAGCAGTTCGCCAAGACTTGTCACGCTCCACCGGCATTACTGCTGACAAGTTGAAAGTAACTGAATCTAGCAGACAAAGTTGGCCAAATACTTGTTTGGGACTCGGTTCATCTGATGAAATTTGCGGTCAAATGATTGTCGAAGGTTGGCGGGTTGTAATTTCGGACGGCCGCCAAACTTGGGTTTATCGCACTAATGCTAGGGGAAATGTGTTGCGTTTGGAAAAGAAAGTTAGTGATTAGTCATCAGTCATTGGTCATTAGTTTTTAGCTGCTGTGTCCTTACTAAAAACTAATGACTTCTAACTAATAACTATTTTTCGATGATGCCGCCGCCCAACAGCACGTCTCTGTCATACCAAACAGCGGCTTGTCCGGGGGTAATGCTCAACTGCGGTTCGTCAAAAATCAACTTGACTCTTGTACCGCTGGGCTTGGACTCTGCTGGGGAGGATTCTACAGGAATAATTGTAGCGGGGACGGGTTGCGATCGATAACGAATCTGTACAAACGCCCGAATCGGAGCCGTGGGTGCAGCTACAGAAACCCAATTGACTTTCTGCACCCTACATTCAGATTCTACTGCCAACTGTCGATCGCCCACAATTACCCGATTGCCAGGAGCATCGAGTTCAATCACATACAGCGGTTCCGGTGCAGCAATCCCGAGTCCCTTCCGCTGGCCGATGGTGTAGTGGTGCACGCCGTCGTGCTGTCCGAGCACTTGGCCTGACTTGTCCACAATGTCACCCTTTTGCGGCGCGATGTACTTATCCAGAAATGCCCGCATCGAACCGTTGCTTTCCACCAAGCACAAATCTTGACTTTCCGGCTTATCGGCAGTTGTCAAGCCAAATTCCGCCGCAATTCTGCGGGTTTCAGTCTTGGTAATTTCCCCCAAAGGAAACTCCGTACCCGCCAATAAATCTTGTGTTAAATCGTACAAGAAATAAGACTGATCTTTCTGGGGGTCGATCGCCCGCAGCAACTGATAGCGACCCGTATCTGTATCATAGGTAATGCGGGCGTAGTGCCCTGTCGCAATCTTTTCAATTCCTAGTTCTTCGCGAGCAAACTTGAGCATCGGCCCAAACTTCACAGTTTTATTGCACTGCGAACAAGGCAGAGGCGTAATTCCTGCACTGTAACCGTCCACCAAATAATCGACAATACTTGCTTGAAAGACCTCGCGGCTGTCAACAATGTGGTGGGGAACGCCCAAATCTTCGCAAATTTTAGCGGCATCAACCATTCCCTCAGAGCAGCACTGACCTTTGCCCTTCATCAACCACAGCGTTAAACCCACCACTTCATATCCCTGATGGTGTAAAATTGCGGCTGCTGCGGAACTATCGACCCCGCCGGAGAGGCCTACAACAATCTTGTTCATGGTTCTGAGAGAAATTGCTATTTTACTGTTATTTCGTTTGATCGAGCTAATTTATTATACCACAGGAATACTACAAGCTGGTACTGTTGCTGTTAGCTGAAATTTTAGCATTAATAATATGACTCTTCAAAAATTTGTTGTCACTGCCGACCAAATGCGGCAAATAGAAACCAGAATCTTTGCCGCTGGAATGCCCGTAGCAGCTTTAATGGAAAAAGTCGCGGGACTGATTGCCACACGCATTCAGGAGCTTTTGAAGGAAGAAGGAAGTTTAGCAACGGATTGTATAACGGATTTAACGGATACTTCGACTCCGCTCAGTACAAGTGTCAGGAAAAGGGCAGAACGGAAGAAGATTGTTAGTTTTCAATTGCCAGTTATCGGCGTATTGGTCGGGCCGGGACACAACGGTGGCGATGCTTTGGTTGTGGCCCGCGAATTGCACTTTCAAGGATTCCCAGTAGTTATTTACTGCCCGTTTTCTCAACTAAAAGAACTCACAAAAAGTCATGCTGATTATACGCGTTCTTTAAACATTCCATTTTTCGACAAAGTTGAATCGCTGAAAAACTGTGATTTGCTGATCGATGGTTTATTTGGCTTTGGATTGGAACAAGAGATTACTAACCCCACAGCCGCCGCTATTGACGAAATAAATAATTTAAATATACCCGTTTTTAGTATTGATATTCCGTCGGGAATTCATACAGATACCGGAGCAGTTTTGGGAACGGCAATCCGAGCAAAACATACGTTGTGTTTGGGTTTGTGGAAGATGGCATTTCTGCAAGATGGAGCATTAGAATATATTGGCACTTCAGAATTAATTGATTTTGATATTCCCGCAGCAGATATTGCGGCGATATTGGGCGATTCGCCGTCAATACAGCGGATTACCAAACAATCGGCGATCGAGCATTTGCCATTGCCCCGATCGCCAATTTCGCACAAATACACCAACGGTCACTTACTAATTGTTGCAGGTTCGGGCCGCTACAGCGGAGCCGCAATTTTAGCGGCATTGGGAGCTAGGGCTAGTGGCGTTGGAATGCTGTCAATTGCGGTTCCTGAGTCGATTAAACCGATGTTGAGCAGTCATTTGCCAGAGGCTTTGGTTATAGGATGTCCCGAAACCCACAGTGGTGCAATTAGGGAGTTGCCGGTAGCAATTGATTTGAGCAGCTACGATGCGATCGCAGTAGGGCCCGGTCTGACACTGGAAGCGGCAATCGCTGTAGAATCTGTACTGGAGTGCGATCGACCTTTGGTTTTAGATGCTGACGGTTTAAATATCCTCGCTCAACTCGGCACAGTCCCGATTTTGTCGGAACGCTGTGCACTGACAATTATCACGCCTCACCCGGGGGAATTCAAGCGTTTGTTTCCCGAATTAGCCGGCGAAATGGGCGATCGAATTGCCGCAACTAAGGCGGCGGCTGAGCTTTGTGGTGCAGTAGTATTACTCAAAGGAGCGAGAGTTTGCATAAGTTGGCAAGCAGAGGGCGATAGTACCGTCACCTACGTCAATCCCGAAAGTACCCCAGCCCTCGCCAGAGGCGGCAGCGGCGACGTTTTGACAGGCTTGTTGGGGGGACTGCTCGCAAGTGCGATCGTCCGCAAATCTCCCCCCGAATCCGTTGCAGCAACAGCCGTTTGGTGGCACGCTCAAGCCGGAATCTTGGCCGCAAAAGAACGGACAGAATTAGGAGTAGATGCCTTTACTTTGACACAATATTTAATTCCCGCTTTGCGAGATTTTTTTGAGTAAATAATCAACTGTATTCTGTAGGGCGTGCACCGCGCACCTTGATATTTTTCGTCCTGGAAGCATGGGGCCGGTGAAACCGGGTTTTTTTGACGAAAAGACGCGTTATAAGTAGTCAAACAAAATTAATTACACAAAACAACTAATATGATATACTAAAAA